>Ga0209816_1000617_pt1 | contig 27995 bp, 26 predicted proteins | sample CoawatmetaG01DNA_FD_187509 | JGI IMG/M metagenome (GOLD analysis project Ga0209816, IMG submission 187509) | Marine microbial communities from the West Antarctic Peninsula - Coastal water metaG017-DNA (SPAdes) (version 2) | ecosystem: Environmental > Aquatic > Marine > Coastal ...
ATGGTGATATATCCCTGTGATACTCTGCCAAAATTTTACTAAATGCTTTAGACTTTAGTAAGAATGACTTTAAAGCCTTGTCCAACAATATTTCAGTTTTTATATATCTCATTTTTTCAAAAACTCATTATCCTTTTTATATGTCTTTAAAAGGCCTTCATTTCGCATAATATGATAATTAATTTTTTTAAGATGAGGCTTTCTCTCTAATAAATCTAAAATATCTCTCGTATTGAACTTTTGATTCATTGGATATAGTTCTAGATATACTTTTTTTACAAATCTAAGATCTTCAGGATCATCGACTGTCCACCTATGTGCTGATAAGTCTATTTCACACTCTAGATTATGCTTCTGATTGGAGTCTAAATATTTACGAATATATGGTGAAACATGCTCAAGTTCTGAAGGAAGTTTAGCGAATCTCCAAGCCTCTTTTAAAGTTGATAATTTAAATATTTCAACATCCAAACCATCTGGATATGTTGGTGGAATTGCATTGGAGGTATAGCTTGATTTTGAAATAATATGCTTATCAATCACTTGATCTATTACTTGAGAATCTGTTAAGGGACAATCTCCAGTTAAACGAACAACATGTTCTGGATCATATTGAGTTGCACATTGATAAAATCTATCTAAAACGTTATCTAGATTACCTCTATAAACCTCAATATTACTATGCAAGCACATTTTTTCAATATCATCATCTGACCCCTCAGTAGAAGTAGCCACAACAAGCCTATCAATTCTTTTTGAATTCTTTATTCTTTCAATCTGATGAAGAAGCATTGGTTTACCCAATATCGGCCTTAAGACCTTACCTGGTAACCTTGTTGAGGAGTATCGTGCCTGAAGTATAGCTAGTATCACAACTTCCAATTTGATGATTTAAATAATTCGAATCATTAATAGTTTGAGATTCAAAGTCTAGATGATACAAGTTTACTCACTTTGGAACAGTATGTCAAAAAATATTTATGGGATGATACGAGTTACTCTAAGAATGATTTTCCATATAACATTGATGATGGGACTGTTAAGTCTTTATCTAATCTTTCTCTAATAAACAGAACCCTACTCAGCTTCAATTAACCCTTCTAAATAAGTTTTATTTTTTAAATATTAATAAATCATATCCCAAGATAATGGAACGCCACTAATAATATCATTTTTTGCATGCATACCAATGACCTTATCATAATATTTAGGTTTAAGTCCAAGCCCAGGTCGGATTATTGAAAGACAGTCTTTAGATATTAGCTCTCCTTTTAAAACATTTTTAGTTATATATATTGAAGGTCGAAATTTATATCCCCCCTTCTCACCATCAGTTACTGAGAATTCTTTAGATCCTAAAGATTCCCAAGCATGATTTACATCTTTAACTAAAACATTTAATTCATCAATATCAATAGAAAATTTAGAATCTACTGTATCCATATTTTTAGATATTACAATATGTTTTTCAATCACAGAGGCACCAAGAGGTATTGAAACTAATGAAGTTATGCTATCTAAAGTATGATCAGACAAACCAACAACTCCATTATGTATTTTTTGTAATTCAGTAATCCTATTTAAATTAGCTTGTTTATAAGTTGATGGATAGGCACTAGTACAATGAAGAAGAATGATCTGAGAACATCCAGATTTCTCTGCTGCTTCAATAGCCTCATAAACTTCTTCCTTAGTGCTCATACCAGTTGAAATTAATAAAGGCTTTCCTGTTAATGCAGCTTTGCGTATTAAAGGTAAATCTATAAGCTCACAAGAACCAATTTTATATGCAGGGCAATCAAGACTTTCTAAGAAATCAATTGCAGTTTCATCACTAAATGAGCTAAAAAGAGTAATACCAATTTTTTTTGCATGTCCAAATAGTTTCTTATGCCAATGCCAAGGAGTATGTGCCTTTTCATATAAATCATATAATGTATAACCATTCCACAAGCCACCTTTAATTATAAATTCCTCTCTTTCAGATTGAATTGTAATTGTATCTGGTGTATAAGTTTGAATCTTGACTGCATCAGCACCTGCTTCTTTTGCAGCGGTTATTAAGTCAATTGCATTTTCAATCTTTCCATTATGATTTCCCGAAATTTCAGCTATAACATAAGGAGTATAATTTTTTCCTATTAACCTATTTTCAATTTTTACTGACGCTGAATTATTTTTCATATATTTAAATTAAGTAATTAATATGCATCTGACATTCTCATAGATAAATCCCAATTATCATCGTTAAAGACATCATTTTTAATATTAGAAAATGACAATACTTGAAGATGTGATATAGTAGAGTTTTCTTTAAAACCCATTTTTTCTAAATGACTATATTTATAATCACCCTTACTACTCCATAAAGAAACACTGTCACAATTCGCCCAATTAAAGTAGCTAAAAGCTGATTTTAGTAGAAAATCTATAGTATTTAAATCATCAAAAGTAGAGACTTCCATTATATGTCCCTTTAAACCTTCATTACTATGATAAAGCTTTATAACAATAAAGCCATTAATTAGTTTTTTATAGTCTTGAGATATAAATACAGCATAATTAGTGAGTGGATGTTCAAAATACCTCCAATTCAAAATATCAATTGTCAAAGATTCTTTAATATTAGTATCTTTTTGATTATTAAATTCAATTAATTGATTAAATTTATTATCAAATTTGAAGGCCCTAACTTTTAAAAAATCAAGGGGCTGTTTTGTTAATTTATCTTTACTTAATTCTAATTGACTTACATCCGTCAACTGATTCCATTCAAGTAATTTTTTGTTAATCCTATAGAGATTATCATTTGGAAAGCCTATAACCATATATAAATCTTTCTTTTGACATATATCTTTAAGAAAATTAGAAATATCTAACAAAATCTGTAATTTCCTATATGAAGGATGAATAAGAGTTTGAGATGCCACTCCAACCTTTTTTAAAACTCCAAATATACTAAATTCTCTAATACTAACTGCGTAATGGCCAACTACTTTATCCATTTGAGTTGCTATAACAACAAATGAACCAGGAAAGTTTTTATCACTATTAATCCACTCCCAGTATTTAATCGGTCGTGGATATGGAGATGAAAGTGCTAAGAAGTCAGCAATTCCATATTTATCCTCATCAGTTGCAAGTCGAAAATCTATTTTCTCCATACTAAATATCTAAAGTGTTGAAGCGCCGCCATCAACATTAAAAATGCTTCCAGTTATATAAGATGCCTCATCTGATAATAAATATCTAACCATATTAGAGACATCTGACACAGATCCAATTCCTAAAGGATAAATACTATTTATATTTTCAATATGTTCTTGTGTATAGACCTTTGGAAATGCTTCAGTCATGTTTGTATTCAAAAATGATGGTGATACTGCATTAACACGAATAGGCTTTATTTCCTTTGATAAACCAATACATAAATTATCAAGCGCAGCCTTTGAAGCTGAATAATTTAAAATTGCTGGCTCTGGTTTCTTCGATGCTACAGAACTAATAAAAATAAGTGAAGAGTTCTCAGTATGTCGATTTTTCTTTGCAAAAGCCTTTGCAAAGAAAAGAGGGGCAAAATAATTAACATTAAATTGATTTTGACAGTCATCAATAGATATAAATTTTAATGGCTTAATACTTTGAACGCCTGCAACATAAACAATAGATTTTAGTGAGCCAAATTTTCTAATTAACTCATCTAGAAAACTATCTATTAAATCAAGTTTAGTAACATCAAATTTTACTATGGATATTTGATTCTTATATTTTTTAAGAGAATCATTACTATTATTATACGAAGCAATTACGTTGTAAGTCTTATAAAGTTTCTCCACAACGGAAGTTCCTATGCTACCATTAGCTCCAATAATTAGAATATTATCACTTAACAAAACATTTATCAATAAAAAACAATTACTTCAAATTTTACAGGATAGATTAATGTTTCAACCTCATAAAATCTTATCTTATGAATTCTGGATATTAAAAAAAAATTGACAATATTATGAATTAACTTTTTTTATTTGCTTTGGATAAGATTTATTAGATCAGAGATGGTTATAAGGCCTGTAAAGTCTTGAGGGAAAAGATCAACATTTTTCTGTTCAAATATCTCCATAACCATCAAAATACCCATAGAATCAAATTCAGGGATTGTATCTAATAATGCATTTGGTTCTTCTATGTGGACTTCTAATGCTTCAGAAATTAATTCCATAATTCTTTCATTTTTCATTATTTATCGAGTACTCCATCACTTTAGGGCAAAAAATTGAGTCAGTTGAAGTAACACAGGCACCCCAACTTAAGCCAATCCCAAACCCTGCAAAAACAGAAGTTAATTTTGAATTAGAAAAGTTTTCAGATAAGTATGCGTTGATAGTTCCTGGAATAGAGGCTGAGTTCTGATTCCCATATTCTGTTTGTGTTTTATTTGGGAGAACTTCATCATTCAAGCCTAATCTTTTTGAAATATTTTTCAAAATATATTGATTAGCTTGATGCAATACAAAAAAATCAATATCTTCCTTAGCAAAAGCTGAGAACTCAAGAATATCGTCTATGAGCACTGGAACTCTTTTTATTGTAAAGTTAAAAACCTCAGCACCATTCATATACATATCAGAACTTGTTCGACAAACTCCATCTTTATCAGGCTTTAGAATTAGAGATTCGTTAGAAAATGGGTTTCTAGAACCCCCTGAAGGAATAATTAAGTGTTCAGAACCACTTCCATCTGAGCCTGTAATAAAATGACTCGGTAAATTAGAGGTATTATCAATTAATATTGCACTTCCTGCATCTCCCATTAAGGGGGTGAAGATTCGATCTCTTTCACCAGAAAAATTTGAAGAAACATCGCCAACCAGCAATAAACAATTCTTTAATCCACTTTCAATAAGGGAAAATGCATTTAATAGGCCTATAATAAAACCACTACAGCCTAAGTTGATATCATATGCAAGAGTTGTTATTGGAAGCCCTAGCCGATCTTGAATTATTATTGCAGAGGAAGGCGCTATATAATCACTTGTTTGCGTAACCAATAAAACACATTCAATTTCTTTTCTAGAAATAATGCTACTTTCAAAAATTTTTTCAGCAGACTGAACACATAGGTCACTCGTACATACTCCCTTACTAACAACCCTTCTCTGCTTTAATCCAATAGTTTTTTTAAGTCTAGCAACAGAAAAACTATCCAGGCCCATGGTTTTGGATTCTTCATCAATATCAATTACCTGGTCGCCAACAGTTGTAACTATAGATTTTATTTTTGGTTTATTAAATATAAGTTTAGGCATCTTGATAATTAACTAGTCTAATTAATTTATTATAAATCGTTTAATAAAAAAATAACTATGTAAAATTTATATTTTGTAATTTAACTTTTTTTTCAACAAAATCAATCAAGCTTGATAATGTTTTAAAAGGGGTTTTTACTTCATCCATAATCGTTTCATCTGCTATTTGAATAAATTCACCATAACTTTGCTGAAGTTTACTTTCAATTTCAATAATTAAATCAAGAACTCCAATAGAATCTAGATTATCAAAAATTAATGTTTGGTCAACTATATTTTTAAACTCAGAAATAGCAAGTCCTTTATTAATGTCCATTAAAGAATCTAACACAATAGTTCTAATCATATAATTTCCTCAATGTAATTAATATCATCTATATCTTTAGAAAATATATATTTTTTTGATTTTGAAAGTATCAATTCATTTTTAATAGATAACCTATCAAAAAAAGATTCAACTTGATGATTCTTGGATGTTTTGACATAATTTGCAGTAAATTCTTCATTACAGAAATTAGAAATTAAATATAGTATTTTTTCTTCAATATTACGACCTAATGCTCGACAACTAATTAGAAATAAATCAATATTAGTATCATTTAATATTACAACAGATATGATACCTAGATCACCAAAATTATCAGTTAGTGAAAAACTAAAAATGTTCTGACTTTCCATTAATTTTAGAACTTCTGACTCGTTATATCTTATCAAAGTTGAATTAAACTGATTAGTTTTATTAATAAGTTGAGTAATTCGTTTAATTTGTGAAATATCATTTAAAGACAAAAAAATCTTCATATTTATACTAGCTAAATAATCATCAATTGAAGAAAAAGATTTTTGATTAAATTTCCTTAGACTTTCTTCTAAATATTGGTTAGTCTTACCTTTATCTTCCAAAGTTATATTCAGTGTTTTTATGGATATAAGATTATCAAAAATATTAAGGTTTTCAATTGGATTTTCAATGGAAATCTTAACACATTCAACTCCTAATAATCCTTTAACCTCGGCTAATTCGAAATCACTATCATCAATAAAAACCAAACTTTCTAATCCAATGTTAAGCTCATCCGAAATTTCAGAGATATTTTGACTTTTTGGACTCCAATTAATTTTTTTTGTGACAAAATCATCCCATTTTAAGGGCATATTCTTTTTCTTAAAAACATCTTCAACATCTAAGAAATTATTTTTACTAACTAAAGCAAGAAGAATTCCACTATCTTTTAAAAACTTAAGTTGCTGCTGAAAAAAACTGTAAATGATACCTGGATAATTTTCATCCACATCTATACCATTCAATCCAGCTTCCCCAACAACTCCTCCCCATAAAGTATTATCTGCATCTAAAATTAATACTTTTTTTCGTACTAAATTAAACAAACTAATTTTCTCTGTAATAGCTTTAGCTATTGCAATAACTGCAATTTTAGTCCAGGGTGCTTGGAATATAAACTTACTTTTCAAGTTATAGAAATTTTTAAATCCATAATAATTAGATAATTGATAAAGATTAATAACCGTAATATCTGGAATATTACTTAATTCGTCAATTGCTTTATTTAAATCTATAAGTTTTTGATGCTGACTAAGATTTAAGGGAGTATTAATATCTAAGAATATTCCTGAAATATTTGATATGATTACTTTAGCAGTATTTTTACTTCTAAAAATCTTTAATAATGATTTAAGCTCTTCAAGCTTATTAAAAGAGTTTTTATCTAAGAATCCATTAATTGAGAAATAATTTAAATCTAGTAAAACTACCAAATAGTCAACATCAACTTTACTAGTCAAAGTCTGTGCTAATGTATTTATATCAAAGCCTGAGCAATCAAACTCCGGCAAATAGCGATAAATTGAGTTTGTTATATTTGTTGATAAAAATCCTATTTTATTCATTATTTAATTATTCTATATTTATAAACTCTCATAAAGCTAAAGAATAAAAGCCCTTCTTAGTGTGATGATTTTAATCTTTTGATGCCATTATTATACCTAGCACTCTTTGAATGCCTTTTCCATAAAAAACATTAAATGAAACACCGGCCTGGTATGGAATTTTCACTAATTTAAACGCTTAAAGCCATTATGGCAAATAGGGCCTTTTAAAAGTAAATTAATATCTCTTCCCTCTTCACACTCTTTAATCAACTTGAATATAGGATCTAAGGCATCAAAATAAGCATCAATAATTTCTTTTTTATGTTCAGTACACACGTATACACTATTGGCAGCTAGGAAATTTTTTTTAAGCATCTCTTGCGTTATAAGGGTCTTATAAGCAAGCGAACTAGTAGATTTAATTGTAAAACCACATAAGGCAGGAATCCCCCATGTGTCAATTTCTAAATTATATTTAGCTGCTAAAATCTTCCAATTACTAGAGATTTCTTTGCCTATTTTAGTTATGGTGTCCCAAGATTTTTCCCTTTCCATAACCTCTAAAGTTTTTAATGCTGCAGTTGGTCCAACCCTCTCCGTCCAAAATGTCGAACTAATAAATGTACTTTGTGCTGCTTGCATATAATCTTTTTTTCCAATACATGCAGAAATTGCATACCCATTTCCAAGAGCCTTAGCAAATAAAGCAAGATCTGGCTCCACATTGTATTTTTTGTGCAAACCTCCAAAAGTTTCTCTGAAACCAGAAGTACATTCATCAAAAATTAAAATAATATTATTTTTAGTAGCTAATTTTCTTACTTTTTGTAAATAATTATCACTAGGCCCTTCACTTCTGCATACCTCCATTTTAATTGCTGCAATTTCACCATTGTTATCTTTTATTAATTGCTCAAGTTGCTCTATATCATTGTAATTAAATGGAATAGTAGTTCCAGTTAAAGCCCTAGGAACTCCAGTAGGTTTAAGACCCGGCAATAAATGCCCATCTAAATTTTGGTTACTATTTAAATTTGATGATAAATACCAGTCATGCCAGCCATGATAGCCACAAATTGCAATTTTATCTTTGCCTGTTGCCGCTCTAGCAATTCGAATAGCAATTGAATTAATTTCTCCACCTGCTCTTGCAAAACGAGCCATATCTGCCCATGGATGAATTTCAATTAATTTCTCAGCCAGATAAACTTCCTCTGGACAATTTAATGTTGCCATATTGCCATCTTTGACAGTCTGCATTACAGCCTGATCAACTTCTGGATGACCATAGCCCAAGATATTTGTTCCTATACCCATAATTGACATATCAAAATATTCATTACCATCCATATCGGTAACTTTACAACCCTTGGACTTACTAAAATATGCTGGCCATTGATCTGGAAGAAACATTTCAGGTCTTTTCGATAGCAACATATTACCACCAGGAATAACCTTTTTTGCTCTTTTATAAAGCTTTTGACCTTTACTCATATCATATTCCTCATTTCTTTTTATCTATTAATCTTTTAATCTTCAATAAGAAAACTAGGCTCTTTTTTTATAATTTAAGTACATTTTCCAATTAAATGAAATATTTTATCAGGGAATCTAGTTGAGCCCAATATAGCTTGAGCTAAAGTTACTATTTTCATATATTTATTTTGTAAAATATTTTTTAATTATTATTTGAGATGCTAATTTACCAGCATTTCCTTCAAGCGAAGAAGTAAAAAATTTACTAACTAATGTATTTCGATCATTTTCTTTTTGTAGCCATAATTTTTCGATTTCAGCAATAGGTCTAGAAAGAAAATGTTGCAATTTTCCATATAAATCATCAGTTTCATTAAAAACAAATAAACCTTTTGAAAATTGATCATAAGCATTCTTATTTAAAGGACTCTCACTATGACAATTGATAAAAACTACTGGTTTTTTTGACATAACTAACCACCCTATTGTACTTGTAGCTAAAGATGTGACTAAAACTTGATGCTTTTGAATTAGAAATCGCATATCAATCTTACGATCAAATAACTCCATATTTTTTTTTGAATTGATTAAAGATATAATAGGGTCCTCATCAGCATAACGTCTATTTTCCTCTGGATATGTTTTATAGCAAACTTTGTGAGGTAACTCGTTTAAGACCTTATTAATTAACCGCCCTTCTTTCTTAGCTTTTTTATAATCTGTTAAACAATTGCCAATTGCTGACAAATTTCCTCTATATAAATTAGTAGATACATAAACTATTGGTGCAAAATTATTATTATTTCCTAGAAAAGGGAGATTTTTCATTCTCAAATGCCTCGCAGAAATTCCAACATCTATTGCATTACCAATGGCGAAATGTGAATTTTCTGAAATTTTTTTTGATTCAGAATTATAGGTTAAAAAAATATCTGATACATTGATTTCATTTGCTAAAGAACCCCCTCCACTTGTTTCACAAATCTCCATTGTTATGCCATGCTGAGTAGAAACAATTGGTATCCCAATTTTCCTACACATAGAAGAGATTGCCAAGCCTGATATATTTCCTGGAGCATTAATTAATAAAACTCTCTTATATTTAGAAGGTTCTTTAGAAAGAAAGCTCCATTTTGAACGAAGTTGTGAAAACGTATTGAATTTAGCCTCAATCTCTTGAAAAAATAATAATTCACAGCTCTTAACCAAATCAGGACTAACCCACTCTTTGATTCTATTTCTAACTATTGTCTTAATAGATTCTTTAATAATTAATAACTGATGTGAATTATCTGGAATAAAGTCAGAGTTATCTGGCACAATCTTTCTAATTTTGATTCCATTTAAAATAAGTTCAGCCCCAGTCTCGATAAGAAGCTCACTTTCATTAACAACTAAAACCTGCTTACGGAAAAAACTATTTGGTAAATTACTCATCAATTTAACAAATATACGATAAATTAGTGTTTCTATACCCCCAATTTTTATCCTATTAAACAGAGAGATACCATCAGTTGAAAGGCCATCCCATTTCAGTCTATCCAATGAATACACAATTTTTTTAAATTTTGAATTATGATTTAATAACAGATCCCACGGAGAATTCATATTATTACCCCCAAGTCCGCCAAAGCCATCAACACTTATAAATAACCTTGGCTCCCTAAGGTCCTCATCCTTCAAACATGCAGCCTTAAATATTACTTTATGGAAAAAAACAGCCGTACTTGATATGCAAAGAGCTTCTTCATGAGTTAGGCATTTAGTTGAAATTAATTTATCAAAAATTTCTTCTGAAAATTTTTTAATTGTGCTCTGAAATTTATGCATTTTTTCTTCAGACCAATGTGACTCAATATCACTAATATATTTATTTTTACTCCACAGCATTGCTGGTGAGCTCGTTCTAATCAAAGCTTTTGGAGATAGGCCATTTTGATAAGCCCATATTAAAGCCTCTTGACTGTCACAAAAAACATTTTTATAGCTTGAAAGATCTTTTTTTAAGCTCATAACTTCCATTTAGAAGGATTTATAAAATTAGGATCATCAATCGAAAAATTTAAAAAATTATCTGGATTAATTTGAATTATATGTGCGTCAATAATTTCTTTTAATTGACTTAATTTATTTACCCCAACAATAACCTGATCTATTTCTTTTATTGATAAAGCAAAACTTAGTAACATGTCTAGTTTTGATATGGACAAATTATCTGCAACTTTATCAATCATTTGAAGTTTACTTTGGATTGGTAGAAAATAATTTGAGATTGAATCAATTGGCATTAAAAGAAGGCCTTGTAAAAAAATACTACGAGCATGTATTTCTATATTTTTTTGTTTAAGCTTTTTGAGAGAGCCATTAAGTAATAGTCGCTGATCAAAAATATTAAAAGGAATCTGCATTAAGTCAATATTATATTTTTCAGTTATTTCCTTAATTTGCCAACCTTCATAAACTGATACCCCTATTTTCTCTACAAAACCATTTGACTTTATAGACTCCATCTCTTTAAATAAAAGCCGCCCACCAGGTTTAAGAAGATCATTACAAGAATGCATAATCAGACCATAAGCATTTTCTTTTTTAATATCTGATAATGATTTAAAAAAAGAATCACTTAATGTTCTAGCATTCAAGATACTAATATTAGTGTTTTCAAATTGTGGAGTTTTTAAAACATATCTTATATCGTTATTATGGACAACATTACCAAGGACAATTTCTGCATCTCCATAAGATGGAGCAGAATCAAGAAGAGATATTCCATTCTGACAAGCATATTTAATAATTCTACTTACTTCATCTATATTTGTCTTACCATTATTATTTGAAAGGCCATAATCCATTCCAAATTGAGCAGTTCCTAAAACTAACCTCATTTAAACTGTAGATAATATTTCAGATGAAAGGAAACCTAGTCTCCACTCATCGTCTTTATTAACAGATGATTTAACACAATATTCACCATTTACTCCGTATTTAAAGAATCCTGCGTTAGAGCAAATATTATTTTCATGACAACCAGATCTTAACTTTTTTAGTTTAAGCTCATTAAAAGCAAACTGAGTGGCTAAATAAATTGATTTTGTTGCATATACCTTACCCCACAGAGTCTTGTCACTAATAAAAAGTCCAATTTCAGAATTTGTATGTTTTTGTTTTAAAGAATATAACCTGACATTTCGGATAAGCTTCATATTTTTATTAAGAAGAAACCTAAATAGGTAATTTGGCTCATCTTCTATAAAAGACCATACGAATGATTGAACTTTTTTAATATTTTGATACGAAAATCTTGATTCAATATACTTAGTAATCATGACGAGATTCAAGCATTTAAGATATTGGCTTGCAATATCATTAACTTTTAATTCTTTCAAAAAAATGTTATTTAAACTAAAGTAGGGGCTAGTCATAGTTGCAGAAAATTGAAACCTTATTAACAATTTTTTCTAATTTTTCTTGACTTAAAGATGGGAAGATAGGTAGTGAAATAGCTGATTTATAATACTCTTCTGCGCCACTTAATCTTATATTTTGCTTGAAAAAAGGCTGCCGGTAAATTGGAATATAGTGAAGATTAGCACTAATTCCATTATCAACCAAAAAATTATATAGGTTATTTCTTTCGGCCTCACCTTTCTTTACTCTAATTACATAAAGATGATAACTAGATTTATTGCCCTTTTGCTGAACAAGAGGATTTACCGAAATATTTTTAAATTTGTCATCATACCATTTTGCAATCTCAAAACGTTTTTCTAAATATTGATCTATTCTATTCAGTTGAGAAATTCCAATTGCAGCGTGTAAATCTGTCATACGATAATTAAAACCTAAAGATATCTGCTCATAGTACCAACCCATACAATTATCATTAACCATTTGCTTTTTATCACGAGTAATTCCATGACTTCGTAACAATCTCATTCTTTCCGCAAGATACTTATTATTAGTTAAAGCTGCACCACCCTCTCCAGTTGTAATAATTTTTACAGGATGAAAACTAAAAATGGTAATATCAGAATAATAGCAACACCCAATATTTTTATCAAAATATTTTCCACCAATTGCATGAGCAGCATCCTCGATAATTTTAAAATTGAATTCTTTACCAAGTTTATTTATTTCCTTCATATCGCATGATTGTCCTGCAAAGTGGACTGGAATTACAATTTTAGGTAATTTACCTTGTTGTTTTGCGTCGATTAGTTTAGATTTTAAAGCATCAATACTGATTAGAGCTGTATTAGGATCTACATCAACAAAATCGACTGAAGCTCCACAATAAAGAGCACAATTGGCTGATGCAACAAAAGAAATTGGCGATGTCCAAACTATATCGCCTGCTTTTAAATCTAATGATAAACATGCCACATGTAATGCTGATGTGCAGCTATTCATAGCGATCGCATATTCAGAACCGCTAAAATTACATAAACTTTTCTCAAAATGAGGAACAGCAGGCCCTTGTGTCAAAAAATCAGATTTAAGTATTTTTATTACTGAATCAATATCTTCTTGGGTTATATCTTGTTTTCCATAGGGGATCACAAGAAACTAGGAGCTTAGTTGATTATAATTTTTAATTTCTTCAATATTGAGAAATTCTGTATTTGAACCAGAATTATATTCAAATCCCTGCTTGACAGCAACTCCATTCTCTCCCAGTAAGTTCTCACTAAATTTGTTAGGTCTTGAAAAAAAGATAATAGTTGGAGATAAAACAAAATGATCTCTAAATTCAATTGTTAAATGAGAATCATCAGAAGGACACATCACTTCATGGAGTTTTTCTCCTGGCCTTATTCCAATTATTTCAATTGGAAGATTTGGTGCCATTGCTTTAGCAAGATCAGTTATTTTTACTGATGGAATTTTAGGTACAAAAATTTCACCACCCGACATTCTTTCCATACAATTTAGAACAAAATCAACACCTTGTTGTAAAGTTATCCAAAAACGAGTCATATCAATATGAGTAATTGGAATATTCTCAGCACCTTCTTTTATAATTTTTTCAAAAAAAGGAACTACTGAACCTCTGGAGCCAACAACATTTCCATAACGGACTACAGAAAATTTTGTTCTACCACCAGCCATATTATTTGCAGCAATAAATAATTTATCCGAAGCTAATTTAGTAGCACCGTACAAATTAATAGGATTTGCAGCCTTATCTGATGAGAGTGCCATAACACTCTCAATATTCATATCTAAAGAAGCTTGTATAACATTTTCTGCTCCATGAATATTAGTTTTAATGCACTCCATAGGGTTATACTCGGCAATTGGAACATGCTTCAGTGCAGCTGCATGAATTACATGATCAATTCCTCTCATTGCCTCTTTTAAGCGAGAATTATCACGAATATCACCAATAAAAAATCTTAAGACATTTTCGTGGCCTTTAAATTTTTGCGCCATTTCATATTGTTTAAGTTCGTCACGAGAATAAATAACTATGCGCTTGGGATTGTATTTTTCTAGCAAAGTAGAAACATATCTATATCCAAAAGAACCAGTTCCACCAGTAATTAATATTGACTTACCATTAAACATTTACTTTATCCCTTATATATATTAAAACTAATACATTATTCCTAATAGTAGACTCATTTCTCAAGAAAAAAAAGCGTGTTTTTCCAATTAAGTATGCATAACCCCTATGATAAATCAACTCCGCGCCAGAGATCAAAAAAAAGCCCTTCCATTGAGAAGTAAATAAAGATTATATGTTTCTTTCAAAACAATTAGTAAGTTTGAAAAAATATTATCTATATTTTTAGAAGTATTGAAAATTTATTTTCTGGAATATTTAATTTTTCTTTTAAAGTGTAGAGTACGATTTTACTCGCTTGATGAAATATATACATATTAATATCCTCCTTACTTAATTTTATATTTCTTAGCAGTTGCTTTATATTTCCTGGAACTTCCGCCATAATAAACATAAAGATAGATAAGCAGAGTTAATAAATTAAAAACAGTTAATAAACATTATTAGTTTTCTTATTCCAAATAACTATATGTAGAAAATCCTTCTTTATTAAGTAAATAATCTTTTTTTGCATCTTCCAAATCAGAATCTGCCATTTCCTTGACAAGCTCTTGAAAAGAAATTTTTGGAGACCAGCCCAACTTCTTTTTTGCTTTTGAAGAATCTCCAAGTAGAGTTTCAACTTCAGCAGGTCTAAAATATCGAGGGTCAATAGAAATAATAACTTTATTAGAATCAACATCAATTCCAGTCTCTTCAATGCCCTTGCCTTCCCATTTCAAATTAATCCCAATTTCTTTAGCGGCTAAATTTACAAAATCTCGAACTGAATACTGAACGCCAGTAGAAATTACAAAGTCATCTGGTTTTTCTTGTTGGAGCATAAGCCACTGAACCTCTACGTAATCTTTCGCATGACCCCAATCTCTTAAAGCATCAATATTTCCTAAATGTAATTTGTCTTGAAGACCCAGCTTAATTCTAGCAAGTGCCCTAGTAATTTTTCTAGTGACAAAAGTTTCACCACGAATTGGTGATTCATGATTAAATAAAATACCATTACAAGCATACATTCCATAAGCTTCTCTATAGTTTATTGTTATCCAATAAGCATAAAGCTTTGCAACTGCATAAGGACTTCTTGGATAAAAATCAGTATTTTCATTTTGAGGAGTTTCACGTACTTTTCCAAAAAGCTCAGAAGTTGAAGCTTGATAAAATTTAGTTTTTTTCTCTAAACCAAGAATGCGAACTGCCTCAAGTATTCTTAAAGCCCCCAGAGCGTCTGAATTAGCTGTGTATTCAGGCTCCTCAAATGATACAGCTACATGAGATTGAGCTGCAAGATTATATATCTCATCCGGACGTACCTCTTGGATAACTCTAATTAAACTTGAAGAATCAGTTAAATCCCCATGATGAAGGATAAACTTTTGATTTTCTTCATGGGGATCCTGATAGAGATGATCGATTCTAGCAGTATTAAAAAGAGAGGATCGACGCTTAAGACCATGAACCTCATAACCTTTTTTAAGAAGAAACTCAGCAAGATAAGCACCATCCTGTCCAGTAATTCCAGTAATGAAAGCTTTTTTTATCATTTATACTCCTCATTCTTAATTATTTTTTAAAAACCAGCTATAAGTTTTTTCAAGCCCATCTTTTAAACTAGTTTCTGGTTTCCAACCTAACTCCTCAATCTTTTTTATATCTAGTAATTTCCTATTCATACCATCAGGCATTTCTTCATTAAAAACAACCTTACCATGATAACCCACAATTTCTTTAATTAAAAATGAAGTTTCTTTAATAGTTTTTTCTCTCCCACTACCTATATTAATATGAGAAAGCATTGGGCTAGTAACATCATTAAACAGGCTACTGTCACAATTCATAATAAATAAAGAGGCTTTAGCCATATCCTCTACATAAAGAAAGTCTCTTAATTGCTGACCACTACCCCATACTTCAACAGTGGGGGTAATCTTATTCTTAGCTTCATGAAATTTTCTAATTAAAGCTGGAATTACATGACTATTATTTAAATTAAAATTGTCATGAGGTCCATATAGGTTTGTTGGCATTATGCTTCTATAATTTGTACCATATTGACGGTTGTAGGACTCACAAAGTTTAATGCCAGCAATTTTTGAAATTGCATATGCTTCATTGGTTGGCTCTAAAAATCCACTCAACAAATAGTCCTCTCTAATAGGTTGAAGAGATTTTTTTGGATAAATACAAGAGCTTCCTAGGAAAAGCAAATTTTTTATTCCAGCTAAGAATGAACCATGAATTAGATTAGCTTCAATCATCAAGTTTTGATATATAAATTCAGCAGGGTAATTATTATTAGCAAATATGCCTCCTACCTTAGCTGCAGCAATAATAACGTAATCAGGCTTTTCTTCCTCTAAAAAACTATGGACTTGTGCTTGATTTATAAGATTAAGCTCTTTTTTTGATTTATAAATAATATTATTAAAACCCTCTTTTTCTAATTGCTTAATTATTGCAGATCCAACCATCCCAAGATGTCCAGCGACATAAATTTTCTTATTAGAAAGCATACTATCTACAATCTGCCATCAACTTCTTGCTCATTTAAAATATATTTGATATCATAAAGCACATGCTTTTTCTTTCCATATGATTTTATTTCTTTAACAGAAAGTTTAGTAAATTCATCGTGGGCAACTGCCAAAATTATTGCATCATATTTTTTAAAAATAGGCTCGTTTATAGTTTTGACACCATACTCTTTTATTGACTGAATAGGATCAGCCCAAGGATCAAAAACATCCACATTACATTCATATCTCTCAAAACCATAAACTAAATCAACTACTTTAGTATTCCTAAGATCTGGGCAATTTTCTTTAAAAGTTAAGCCCATAATTAATACATTAGCATCCTTAGTGTAAATGTTTTTTAACAACATTAATTTAATAACTTGAGAAACTACAAATTCTCCCATATTATCATTGATCCTTCTTCCAGCAAGTATCATATCAGGCTCATAACCAACCTTAATTGCTTTATCTGTTAGGTAGTATGGATCAACTCCAATACAATGGCCTCCAACAAGTCCTGGCTTAAATGGTAGAAAGTTCCATTTTGTTCCTGCAGCATCAAGAACTGCTTCTGTATCAATATCAAGTCTATTAAAAATTAAAGCCAGCTCATTAATTAATGCGATATTAACATCACGTTGAGTATTTTCAATGACTTTGGCAGCTTCTGCTACCTTTATACTAGAAGTTTTGTGAGTCCCAGCCGAGATAATGTATTTATATAAATTATCAACTTTAGTAGCAATTTCTGAAGTTGATCCGGAAGTAATTTTTTTTATTGATGGCAATCTGTGCTCTTTATCTCCAGGATTAATCCGTTCAGGAGAATACCCACAAAAAAAATCTTTATTAAATATTAAACCTGAAAACTCCTCAAGAATTGGGACACAAATTTCTTCTGTAGCTCCAGGATAAACAGTTGACTCATAAATAACAATATCATCTTTTTTTAAGACTTTACTTACACTTTTACTGGCACTTATGAGTGGGCTTAAATCAGGCTTTTTATCACTATCAATTGGAGTTGGAACAGTTACAATAAATATATTACAATTTTTTATATCGTTCAGGATACTAGTAAATTTTATATTTATTAATTGATCTAACTCTTCAGGAAGCACCTCAAGTGTCGCATCATGCCCAGATTGTAATTCTTCAATTCTAGTATGATTAATATCATAACCAATAGTATTAAAGAATTTTCCAAATTCAGCTGCAAGAGGTAAGCCAACATAGCCCAGGCCTATGACTGCTATTTTTGTATTTTTTTTATTAATCATAAATTATGATATTTTTTAAACCAATCAACAAAATTCTTAACCCCTTGCTGAACTGAAGTTTGTGGCTTAAAGTTAAAATCTTTTATTAGGTCTTCTACATCTGCAAATGTGTCAGGAACATCACCAGGCTGAAGTGGAAGGAGTTCTTTTTTAGCCTTTATTTTTAATGAATTCTCAATCTCCTCAATATAATCTAAAAGTTCAACAGGATTATTATTACCAATATTGTATACTCGCCAAGGGGCTTTTGAAGAGCTTGAATCAGGGTTATCACTGTCCCAATTTGAATTTCCTTTAGCAGGCTTTCTTAAAATTCTAACTACCCCCTCTACAATATCATCGATATATGTAAAATCTCGTCGATGCTTCCCATAATTAAAGACCTGAATTAACTCGCTTGCTAAAATTGCTTTTGTAAATTTATAAAGAGCCATATCAGGTCTTCCCCATGGCCCATATACTGTAAAAAAACGAAGCCCAGTAGTTGGTAAATTATATAAATGGCTATATGTATGAGCTAATAATTCATTAGTCTTTTTGCTTGCAGCATAAAGACTTAATGGGTGGTCGACATTATCATGAATTGAGAATGGCATTTTAGTATTGGCACCATATACCGAGCTACTAGAAGCATACACGAGGTGCTTTATTCTATTATGTCTACAACCTTCAAGTATGTGTGTAAAGCCAACAATATTTGTTTTAACATAAGCCAATGGATTTTCAATCGAATAGCGAACACCAGCTTGTGCCGCTAAATTGACTACACCGTCAAAAGAATAGTCTTTAAACAAAGATTTAACAGCATTTTCATTCTCAATATCCATTCGAATATGAGTATAGTTAGGATGGCCAATATGACGAGCAAGCCTTTTTTCTTTAAGGGCAGGATCATAATAATCATTATGATTATCAATGCCTACTACTTTATCTCCCAAATCAAGTAATTTAATACAGAGAGCTGAACCTATAAATCCAGCGGAACCAGTTACTAATATTGTCATAATTTTTTAATTTAAGTTAAATAAATCTCGAGTATAAACTTTAGCCATTACATCTTTAATTTCATCAGTAACTCTATTGGCTACTATTAATTCAGAAACCTCTTTAAATTCATCTAGGTTTTTTATTATTTCTGAGTTAAAAAATCTATCTTCCTTAATTACTGGCTCAAAAATAACTACTTTAATACCTTTAGCCTTCAATCTCTTCATAATCCCCTGAACTGAGGATGATCTAAAATTATCAGATCCAGTTTTCATTATTAAGCGATAAATACCAATAACCTTATAATTTTTACTAATAATTGAGTCAGCAATAAAATCTTTACGAGTTATATTGGCATCAACAATAGCACTAATCAAACTATTAGGAACATTTTTATAGTTTGCTCGCAACTGCTTAGTATCTTTAGGTAAGCAATATCCACCATATCCAAAAGAAGGATTATTATAGTGATTTCCTATTCTTGGATCCATTCCAACGCCTTCAATAATATCCTTAGAATCAAGCATATGAGTTTCTGCATATGAATCTAATTCATTGAAGAAAGAAATACGCATCGCAAGATAAGTATTTGAAAATAATTTAATTGCTTCAGCCTCAGTAGAGCTAGTATAAAGAACTTTAATATCTTTTTTATGGGCGCCTTCTATAAGAAGATTTCCAAATTTTTTCGCACGATTTGATTTTTCACCTATGATTATTCTAGAAGGATAAAGATTATCATAAAGTGCAGTCCCTTCTCTTAAAAATTCTGGAGAAAAAAGTATACTATCAAAGTTAAGTTTTTCTCTTATAGTCTTAGTATAACCAACAGGGACAGTTGACTTAATGATAATAACTGCAGCTGGATTTAATTTAATAACCTCTTTAATAACCCCTTCAACCGACTCAGTATTAAAATAATTGGTATCTATGTCGTAGTCAGTAGGTGTTGCTATAATGACAAAATCTGCACCCTCATAAGCTTCTTGAGCATTCAATGTTACCCTGAAATTTAGGGCTTTATTTTTCAGAAATTCTTCAATCTGAATGTCATCTATAGGCGATATTCCTTTATTTAACTTATCAACTCTTTCTTTGATAATATCCACAGCAATTACTTCATGGTTTTGTGACAATAGCATAGCACTTGAAAGACCAACATAGCCCGTACCTGAGACAGCAATTTTCATAGAATTTCTTTTGAATAAAATAAAATAATCATTATTCTAAAAAGAGCTTATTAAGCCCAATTAATGTTATAGATAAAAAGATAATTTTATAATAGCTTGGAGCTGATTAATAAGAATCAAAGAAAATAACCTAAAATGAATTTGCTATATTGTTGCTAATCTATAAAATGATACAAGAATGTAATGAAAACCTTTATTAAATAACAATACTTCAGCTTCTATAATATAGTAAATGACCTATAAAAATACAGACTTTAATAATAAGACAATTTTAATTACCGGTGGTGCGGGATTTATTGGGAGCAATCTTGCCTTCTACTTTCAAAAAAACTTTCCTAACTCTAATATTGTTATTTTTGATTGTTTCAGAAGTGAATCTATTTTTTCTAATGGGAATCTTCAAAGCTTTGGTCATTATAAAAATTTGATTGGATTTAAAGGAAGAATAATCTGTGGCAATATAAATAATTCAACTCACTTAAATTTACTGTCTGCCTATAAGTTTGACTATATATTTCATCAAGCAGCTATTTCAGATACAAGAGTTGATGATCAAACAATAGTAATGGAGACAAACGTTAATTCATTCTATAGCCTTTTAAAAATTGCTAAGAAAGATCAAGCAATAATGATTTATGCAAGCTCTGCAGCAACATATGGTTGTATGCCTTCTCCTCAAACTGAAGGTCATGAGTGTCCCGAAAACCCATATGGCTTTAGTAAGCTTATGATGGATCAAATTGCGAATCAGTTCTCTAAAGATAACCCTTCGATGACAATTGTAGGGCTTAGATATTTTAATGTTTATGGGCCCCGAGAGTTTTATAAAGCAAAAACTTCTTCAATGATAATTCAGCTTGGCCATCAAATTCTTGCTGGTAAAGCGCCAAGATTATTTGAAAATTCAGATATGATTCTTAGAGACTTTATTTACATTGATGATGTTATTCAGGCCAATATTAATGCATGTGAAACTAAGAAAAATGGTACATATAATATAGGTACAGGCAATCCAAGAAGTTTTCAAGATATAGCTGATATTCTTCAAAAAGAACTGGATACTAATTTTCAAACTATATATTTTCCAAATCCATATGATGGTTATCAAATGCATACTCAGGCTGATATAACCTCTTCAACGCATTCTTTAAACTTTCATCCAAAAATAACTCTAGAAAAAGGGATTAATTCATACATACCAGAAATAAAACGCCTTTATGGATCTGAAAAAATATGATTAATTTTGCAAATAAATCGCCAAAAATATTAGTTATTGGTGACTTGATGATTGATCAATATCTTTGGGGCTCTTGTGATCGAGTTTCACCTGAGGCGCCAGTCCCAATAATTAATGTTACTCAAGATAGTGAAGTTCTTGGTGGTGCTGGAAATGTAGTCCATAACCTTAAAAAACTTGGAGCTCAGGTCGACGTGTTAAGTGTAATTGGAGACTGCAAGACTTCAATAGAATTGCACTATCTATTAAAAAAAATTGACGTTACCACAAAATACTTAATTATACAAAAAAATCGAATTGTTTCTAAGAAATCTAGAATTATTGCCTCTCAGCAGCAAGTAGTTAGATATGACCGTGAGAGTACTGATGATATTGACAATCAGTCTGAAGATACCCTGATAGCAATCCTTCAAAATAATATACACAATTATGAAATCATACTTCTTTCAGACTATGGTAAAGGGGTGCTAACAAATAAAATTACAAAAAGTATCATTCAATTAGCAAATCAAAATAATATTAAAGTGCTAGTTGACCCAAAGGGCAATGATTATTCAAAATATAAGGGGGCTTATCTTCTTACGCCCAACAAAAAAGAAGCTTCTGAAGCTACAAAAATAAATATTAAGGACAAAACTAGCCTTCTTGATGCCATCTCTCTTCTTAAAACAGAATTTGGCCTAACTATTTCCTTAATTACTATGAGTGATCAAGGAATAGCAATTTATGATGATTTATTACGAATCAAGCCAACTATTACAAAAGAAGTATTTGATGTAACTGGAGCTGGTGATACTGTTCTCTCATCACTTGGCTTTGCAATAGCTTGTAATTCAAATATTGATGAGGCTGTTGAGTTTTCAAATCTTGCTGCTGGAGTAGTAGTTAGTAAAATTGGAAGTGCTACTGCAACATTAAATGAAATTATTGAGCATGAATCAAGCTTAAATAAATCTACAAGTGATAAACATATAAAAAATTTTAATGAAATTGGACAACTTAGTGTTGAACTCAAGGCAAAAAATAGAAAAATTGTTTTTACAAATGGTTGCTTTGATATTCTTCATTTGGGGCATATTAAGTATCTTGAGAAAGCTAAAAGTTTAGGGGATATATTGATTATTGGTCTTAATTCTGATAGATCAGTTTCTGTTTTAAAAGGTGATGAACGCCCAATCAACTCACAAAATGATAGAGCCTATTTATTGGCAGCAATAGAGGTTGTTGATCATGTAGTAATTTTTGACGAAGACACACCTTACAATTTAATCAAAATAATTCAGCCAAATATATTAGTAAAGGGTAGTGACTATAGAGGTAAAAAAGTAGTGGGTGAAGATATAGCAGAAGAGTTAGTTTTAGTAGAATTCATTACAGGGAAAAGTTCTACAAATACAATCGAAAAAATAAAAAAAGGTAAATAAACATGAATTCAATCATTCATCAAGAGTTTCTTGAGCATATTAATACAGGGCAAAAGGCAATGGAAAGCATCTCTAAGGATATTGAAATTGCTGCAATAACTTGTATTGATACCCTTAAAAATGATGGAAAAATATTAATTTTAGGTAATGGAGGGAGCGCTGCTGATGCTCAACATATTGCCGCTGAACTCGTAGGTAGATACAAAAATGAAAGAAAAGGTCTAGCTGCAATTGCTTTAACTACTGATACCTCTATAATTACTTCAATTAGCAATGATTATGGCTATGAAAATGTCTTTGAGCGTCAAATTCAAGCTCTGGCCAATGAAAAAGATGTTGTAATTGGAATTAGCACAGGTGGGACTAGTAAAAATGTTATTAATGCCCTGAGCCTTGCCAGCTCTCTTGGATGTAAAATTATCGGCCTGAGTGGAAAGAATGGCGGGGAGATGAATACTATATGTGATGTAAATATTGTAGTTCCTTCAGAAGATACACCAAGAATTCAAGAAATGCATATTTTTATTGGCCATACTATATGCCACCTAATAGATCAAGAATTTACAAATTAAAAGACTCTACTTCTTTTAGTACATCTTTTGCTTTAATCAATTTCATGCAATTATGATGTATTAATGGGCAAGTTCTTTTCATACAGGGCTGACAATCAAGAGATTTTTTAACAACGATACTTTTAGCATTCATCCATTGAGAAGTCTCATTGTCTCTAGTTGGACCAAATATAGAAATAGTTGGAATTTGATAACATGCTGCAATATGCATTGGTCCACTATCTCCAGTGATGAAGAGATCTAAATTAGAAATATGTTTAATTAATTCATTTATACTTGTTGTTCCAGCTAGGTTTTTAAAGTTAGTTATCCCTTTTTTAATTAATAATGTTTCAATATCCATTGCAATGTTTTTATCATTAGGACCACCCAATATATTAATATCAAACTTACTAGAAAGTTTAGCTGCCACAGCTGCGAATTCTTCAGGATACCAGCACTTAGCTTTTCCATACGATGCACCAGGATTAATTCCTAAAGTCAATTTTTGACTACTATTAAAATTAGTTTTTTTTAACGATACTAGATCAGAATGAATATTTAAATGCCCAGCTGAAAACTTAGTATTTAAACTTTCATTTATAAACTCATTATATTTTTCAACTTGATGAAGATTTTGAAAATTATCCTTGGAATATTGATATTTTTTTTTGCTATTAATAAATAATTTAAAAACTTTTGAACGGAAACTACTCCTAAATGAAAAGAATATATCAAACTTACCTACATTTTTTGCTAACTTTAAAATTGATAAATACCCCTTGTCAGAAATGTATGTTTGATTAACTGCTGGATGATGCTTCAAGGATTCAATGGCAATATACGACCCCATCAAAGTAATTTCTGGATTTTCATATTTTTTTACTAGATTTTCCAATGCAGGAGTCGCCATAACTGTATCTCCAAGCCAAGATGGAAGTTCAATAAAGATTTTCATTTCATACTCATTTTCTATGGCATTAATACTGGTGTGATTGATACATTTCCTCCAGTTATTTGAACAGTTAAATAGTTATCTCTTTTTCCTGCCCCCATTCCAGAAGCTATATATTTGATATTGTTATTTTCTATACAGAATAGCTCACTACCATTAATTTTATCTCCAACATCTCCAGCTATAAAATAAATTTGCTCCTTTTGAATATCAAATAAAGGAGCAATTATTGGCCAAAAATTAGTTTCAGTTTCATAGCTATTATTTGGAGAAATTAAATCTCTAAAGTTACTAGCCCATATTACTTGATGAGAAAAAACAAATATATTATTGACTTTTTCTTTTGTTTCTAATAGATCGTTAAGAAATTTTAACTGTCTCCCACTTATATTTCCATTATCAAGATTTGGATCCAAAATAATAAACAAATCATTTTTATGATAGAAATAAAAATAAGTATCACCAAACATACTCTTAAAGATATCTCTCTTTGCATTGTCCTTACCATGACCAACGTCATGGCTGCCAGGAGATATATATGTCCTCATACCCAAATCTTGTAATTGTTTTTTTACAATATTCCAAGATTTTATTGTAGAGTTTTGTACAACATCTCCAGTTAAGACAATAAAATCAATAGCCTTAGAATTATTCAAAGTATTTAACTTTTCATAAAATTTTGGATATAAACCTTTATTATCAGGCTTTGAAGAATTTCCGTATGTATGGCCTGCTATATAAAAACTGTAGCTATTTTTATCATCATATAGAGTGTCAATGTCTTTATAGGTTGGCATACATTTAATTGCATTATTAAATTTTTCATTATTTTCATATTCTCTCAAAGAAATATAGAATGTGGTATTTTTTATTTGAGAAATTGCGCTTATAAGATAACCATTTTGAAGTATTAAATAAATAATAATTGCAGATAAAAAAAATAAAATTGTCTTAGTAAACATCAGATATTTAATAAATTAATAGCATTGCTGTATTTAGATAATCTAGTTCGATAGAATGGAAATTTTTTAATTAAATATTCTGCAGAAGTTTGGTAATTTGCTTTTATTTCTACAGCAACTCCAGGGTCAAAAACTTCTATAAAAGGTCTATCTACTGATTTATACTTGATGTTCCTATCAATTGTAACTCTAACTCCAAAAAGAGAAAAATACTCTCTATCATATGTAACTCTTACAATAGGCTTACAGACACCATAATCAGAATCAATAATACCAATCTTCATAATTTTTTCTAAATTAAACTTACTTATTTTTGTCTTATAGCGGCCCTCAATTGAGGATATTTTAGTTTCAAGCATACTAGAGCCAACAACATGCTCTGCAACTGAATAACTCCGAACTCTAATTTTTTTTCTTGGAAGAGAACCTTCTTCTGAATCATGAAACATATCATTTTTTCTATTATCAAAGTAAGTTGATGAAACTACTCTAGAATTATGGAGTTTATATCCACCATTTTCAATAACCCAATTTAAAAATGTTGTGAGTTTATAATTATTAATATGGAGTTTTTCTTCAATTCTAAAGCTCATAATTTACCTTAATTAAAGATCCTTTCTGAACATTCAAAACTTCTGGAATACACTCAAGCATATTAAACTCAACAATACCACCCCAGAATTCCTGTTTTTTATTAAAAGCATTAACACAAATAGGAGTATTTTTAATTTTTACATTACTCATAATAGATTTCGATGAATCTTTAATTTCAATACCAATTTTAGAATTATTTATTTCAACATTATTAAAATTAGATCTTGACTCCTCGCCTAATGATATAGCTTTATCTTCACAATAATTTAGATTTAAGTTTGAGAAAGAACTTTCTCCAGCTGATAAATCAAGGCAATCATTGCCTGCATTTTTTATTTCAATATTACTTATCCGTAGATGCGAATAATCTAAATCTAAGGCATCATGTAAAGAGTCATAGATTTTAATATTATTCATTCTTCCATTAACTCTGAGAAGATTAAGCCCATCTTCACATACTGAGCCGTCAATTGAAACACTAACTTGCTCTAATGAAGAGTCAGCAATAGTTAAACAACCTGTCAATAAATTTTCATCAAATTTTGGTACAAGATTTAAACCGTTATCATGAAAACCATTAAAAATAATATGCCAATTATTAATTACACCATTCTTGACTAAAACTCTACCAAATATTGACTCTTGATTTATGTTTATTATTCTAGTATTTTGATCTACTGTAATATTAATCGAACCAAAAATATCAAGTTCAAACTCATTTTCAATAATCAATTTTTTATGCCCAACTTTATTAAAATTGTTTCCAGAAATGTACTGCTCAATACTTCCACCAACATATAAATACTCTAAACCAAATTTATTTTTAAGCTTACCTCCAATTAGATTAGCATAATCATCAATATCAATATCAAAGGTATTGCATAAACTTAGTTGAAAATTGCACGCCATTACACTTAATGTTTTATCTGTATCAAAGACTAATTCAATGTTATTGTTTTCTAAGTCTATGAAGTTTTGCTGATATTTTTGATTAATATCAACTGCATCTATGAGTGAAACTCTTTCTAAATTAAACTTAATAATATTAAGTACTGAATTAAGCTCATCATTAGAAATTTTGATACCAAAACTAGTTAAATCCTTATGAAAATTTTGAATATCTAATTTTTCAATTAGTAATAATGCACTCTTAGAACCAATAATTTCATTAGGTGTAACAGGTTGTCTATCAACAAATATACCATCCCCATTGTGCCTCAATATTTTATTATCATAGTAAGTATTTTTATAATATTTTTTTAATTTTTTATGCAAAATATTTGCATTACTATCATAATATATTGGAGAAAATGAATTATAAATTGGATCATAATAAAATCTTCTATTATTTATAACTAAGCCATGCTCAGCATGAAGTGCATACAATAATGCTATATATTCTTGATTTTTTTTTCTAGAAAGAGAATCTTTACTAGATAAAATCTCTAAATCCAAATCTCTATATGATGCAATTTGATTAGAAGCAATATTAATATTTTTCAAAAATACTTTATTAAGCATACTAGTTGCTTCTTTAGAAATTTGGAGATTTGAAATGCCTTTTTTTATCCACGAGCGATTAGCTGCTTTTGCCAACACAAATTTTTCTTTAAATTCATCACTATTCCAAGCATATGTCTCATTTCCTTTTAAAATTAACGACTCTCTCTTTTGATTTCGCTCCAACAATTCCTTCGCAGGATTTTCTTGAAAAATAAACTTATATTTAGTCCCATTAAATAAAGAATTAACATAAAAAGTTTTAGGAGAAATAAATCCTAAATGCCTTAAAAATGTTGCAATAAAAATCTCATTATCATAATTTCTTGTTGCTGGTAGAAGTAATTTAAATTTGATTACTGAATCAATATTTCCATTTAATAATTCAATATCCAAACTTGTAATTGGAGGAATATTATTTTCAATATGATCTCTTAAATCCCCACTAATTCGGATTTTTGAATTGAAGCTGCACTCTAAATTATTATCAAAAATGATTTTGATATCAGCTTTATAATTTATTTTATATTCTTTAGATATTACTTGATCTGTGCTCTTAATAAT
>Ga0209816_1000619_pt1 | contig 27982 bp, 28 predicted proteins | sample CoawatmetaG01DNA_FD_187509 | JGI IMG/M metagenome (GOLD analysis project Ga0209816, IMG submission 187509) | Marine microbial communities from the West Antarctic Peninsula - Coastal water metaG017-DNA (SPAdes) (version 2) | ecosystem: Environmental > Aquatic > Marine > Coastal ...
AATAAGGGAGGTTATTAATTTCTCCACTGGGTATTTTAAATATTTGAAGTTTTAAATCATGGAGCATATAAATACTATCAGTATCAAAAGGAGTTGACAAAAAGATAATTTTTTTTGTTTTACAATAGGAAATTAGTTTTTTATGGCTTGATATATCCAACTCAAGCTTTTTGACCATGTCAAATTGAGACTCTTGTTCACCTGTCAATTGAATCTGATAAGCTGCTTTAGGTGTATTTTTAGATACTAAGCTTTGTGCCTTAAAGGTCTGAAATTTAACTGCATCAGCTCCAGCTAAAACTGCAGCATCGATTAATTTTTTAGCAAGCGTGATCGAGCCATTATGATTAACTCCAGCTTCAGCAATAATAAATACACTCACTTAATAATTACTCCTGCCTTAATAAAACTATTTTCCTTAATAGTAATCAAATTATTAGTGATTGATCCACTCCCTAGAAAACACCCTCTTTTAATTGTCACTCCTCCATTTACTACTGCATTAGTAGAGATATGACAATGATCAGAAATCTTACTATCATGCTCTATCAAAGCTTTTGAGTTAATAATACAATTGTTGCCTATAAAAGCTCCTGCATTAATTAGCACATCATGCATTACAACTGTCCCAGATCCAATTATCGAATGCTCAGATATATATGCTCTAGAAGAGATTATTGTTGGGCAAATTAAGCCAACTTTTTTTACTAAATTAAATAGTTTTATTCTTATCTTAGGAGATCTAATTTGTCCAACAGTAATTAATGCATAAGTGTATTTATTTGAAAGATTTTCAATATCTGAGTCATTACCAATTATTGGGTAACCTAATATCTCTGTACCTAACAATTCTGGAACATCTACAATACCTGCTATCTTAAACCTTCCCTCTTTCTCGATAACATCAATAACTGACTTACAATGACCGCCTCCTCCAATTAGAATAATTTCTTTCATGATTCTGAAGCGCTACTAGGAATATTGACTACTCGTTTCTCGAGCCATTCTGCATTGTTTAATTCTCCACACTGAGAATTTTTAAACATGATCAAGTTATTCATTAACGTCCATATTGGACGTGTTGAAAGGCCTTTTAAATTTGTTTCTTTTAAGAATAAATCTCGCTGAATTTGATTATTAAGAATAATTGCATTTAACCAGTAATTTGACTTACTAAAAGGAGGCTCTTCAAAAAATTGATAAGCTTTATCTGCAAAAAAATCTTTATAGGCCATTGCATTTTTTCTTTTATTTATTAAAAAACTTTCGAGATTTTCGAACTGCGCAACTAATAAAGCTGCATTTAAATTAGGCATACGATAATTGTAACCAATCATATCATGAGCAAACTCCCATTTATGAGATAATTTTGCAGTAGTAGTTATATGTTTAGCTTTTTTTGCTAACTCCTCATTATCAGTAATAATACAACCACCAGCTCCACTAGTAATAATCTTATTCCCATTAAAACTAATCACTCCTACTTGGCCAAAAGTGCCGGTGTGTTTGTTTTTATAAAAACTACCTAAACTTTCAGCTGCATCCTCAATTAAAAATATATTATATTTATTACAAATTTCTTTTATATCATCAACTTTACAAGGGTGTCCAAAGGTATGCATTGGTATGCATGCCCTAATAACTCTACCCGTTGTCTTATTAAAACACTGATGATCTTTAACTATTGCATTCTTCTCAAGAAAGTCCTTCAATGAAGATGGAGATAACCCCATAGTTTCTTTATCAACATCAACAAAAACAGGCTTAGCTCCACAATAACTAATTGCATTACAAGTTGCTACAAAAGTTAGTGGTTGAGTAATAACCTCATCATTCGCTTTAACATTTCCAAGCAATAATGCAATATGCAGTGAAGAGGTTCCACTTGAAGTTGCTACAGCATATTTAGCACCTGTATATTGTGCAATTTTTTCTTCAAGCAGATCTACAAATTTACCTGCTGATGAAACATAGGTAGAATCAATACACTCATTTAAATACTGTTTTTCATTTCCAATAAAAAGAGGAGCATGTAAAGGAATAATCTCTTCTTTTCCAAACATAATCCTTACAAAATTTATAACATCATCAAACATTATAGATTTCTGCTTTATATTTGCTTAAGTTACTAGGTTGAGTAATCCAATTAATGGTTTTTTGTAATCCTAATCGAATATTGATCACAGGTTTATAATTTGTAAGCTTCTCAAGCTTTGTATTGTCACACCAAAGACGAAATACCTCAGATTTTTCAGGGCGTAATCTTTCATTATCCTGGATAAAATTAACATCGCTCCCCATTAACTCTTTAATGATATCAAGAGTATCTTTGATACTAATTTCAAAGTTTGAGCCAATATTGATCGTTTCACCAATTGTTTTATCAGACTCAGCAATTGAAATAAAACCTCTACAAGTATCTTCAACATAATTGAAGTCTCGAGTTGGAGATGTGTCTCCCAATTTAATTTCCTTCATACCATTAGCAATTTGAGTAATGATAGTTGGAATAACAGCTCGAGCAGACTGTCTAGGTCCATAGGTATTAAAAGGACGCGCTATTGTCACTGGCAAGTCAAAAGAGTTATAAAAACTTATAGCCATGGCATCTGCCGCAATCTTTGATGCACTATAGGGCGATTGAGCCTGAAGTGGGTGTTTTTCATCAATAGGGACATATTGAGCTGTACCATAGACTTCACTTGTTGAAGTTTGGATAACTCGAATATTTCCATTTTCTTTTGCAGCCTGACATATATTAAGAGTTCCCTTTATATTGGTATCTACATAGCTATCTGGAGCAATATAGGAATATGGAATTGCTATTAAGGCAGCTAAATGAAATATAATGTCAACATCTTTTGTTATTAATTTACAGTAGCTTGGATCACGAATATCACCAGTCAGAATCTCAATTTGATTCCTACAATCTACATCTTCTAACCAGCCCCAATTATTAAAAGAATTATATTGTGAAAGTGCCTTGACTTTGTACCCCCTTTGAAAAAGAATTTCAGTCAAATGAGAACCGATGAATCCATCTGCTCCAGTAACAAGGACAGTCAAAATACTCATAAATCTCCTATAAAATATCTTTAAATTTTAAAATAACTTTAGCCATACTACTCCAATCTTTTTTAGAAATATCATCACTCCATGGATATCCAGAAACTCCTTTTTGAGCATGCCGTAATTTAGAGCGCCTAATAAGATGAAGCTTAGCAACAAAAGAGAAAGGTAGAAAAGATTTAATAATTTTTAAAAAAGATTTAATAATTTTTAAAAAATTATTTTTGGGAGAAGAGTTTCTTTTGGTATTAAAAATTGAAATATAATTTTTAATAGACAAATTAAACAGCTCTTCTGCTTTACTATAATCTGGAATAACATCTGATACCACCTTAATAAAATTCTCTCTACACTTTAACCCTTCAGATGAATTAAAAACATATTCACCAACATCTACAACAACTTTATTTAACTCAATGATTTCAAAGGGATCTGAAGGGTTATTATAAGAATAAGCATTTCCATCTTCAGTACAATATTGTGAATAACGCCTTACATCCCTTGCCATCCAAAAAATAGGTAATACAGCATGCTTACCATAACACATTGCTATCATGCAGGGTATTAGTTCAACCATTGTTAATGCTGGTATATTTAATAATACACTCATAGATTTTTTATGAATATTGCTGCGGTGTAAAGCATAGATATGTGGACAACGGGGTACGTCCAAAACCCTATCATTTATAGAGTTTGAATCATTTCTGTAGCCAATATTATTTGTATATATTGGGTTATATTGAGCCAAAGGGTTAATAGGGTCGAATTGAACACAGTGGCCCTGAACTGAGACATAATCCAAATTTTCTTCTAGAAATTTTTGGCCAGCCTTTAAAGCATTTTCAGCTAAAAAATCATCGTCAGCACATAAACATGAGAAAGGTGTTTTGACTTTACGAATTGCTACATTAATTTTGTCACCCATGCCCCAGCCTGGAAGATGAATATAATTAATTTTTTCTGGCAACTCTTTCTTAAAAAAAGTTTCACTTGAATCTACTATTAAAACCAAAATATTGAGTTGGCTATAATAATCTATAGCACGATGCAACAGTTTATGCCTTTCATGAGTTGGAATGATAATGGTTATAGAACTCTTCATAACTATTTTTTATCCAAAAACCAATAATAGAATTCTTGCTTCATTGATGCCATTAAGATAGTTTACTGAGAATTCATTATCATTAAACATTTAAAATAGTCCTAAATGCATTACAAATTCTTTTTATATCTTCTGAACTTGAATCTAAAACTAAAATATCTTCGCTTCCATGATACTCAAAAAAGTAATTTATCAACCACTTAAGATGCTTATATCTATTTAAGGTTGAAATACAAACAGTAATATCTGCGGTTATCATATAAAGTTAAATTAGTTTAAGCGGAGATATCCATTTGTTACAGAGTTTGGTAAAGCTCTTTTACAGTCTCTTCATAAGATTTTCTGGGTTCAAAACCAGTATGCTCCCTCAGAAGATCTATTGAAAAATCTTTCATTTTTATAGAAATATCATTGTATATAAATTTACCAAACTGAAGTTTCTTTCCCGATGGATACATTTCAGCCATTATTTCTACGTATTTTTTTAGTGATCTAGCTTCACCCGAGCCTATCTTATACTCACTTCCTGGAATACCATTCTTGCCAATTAAAAAATATGCTTCTGCGCAGTCGCTTACGGAAATAACATCAAATAATTGTTCTCCAGTTGAAAAAATTAATTCTTCTTCTTTATTCTTAAGTTTAATTAATGTTTCTTGAAGAAATGAATCTTTTCCATCATTAGGGCCCATTACATGAGAATTAGTAGCAATTATTGTATCAATATCATATTTTTTTGCAAGAATTTTAATAACATTTCTGGAGGCAATTTTAGCTAAAGCATAAACGATATGCCTATTAAATTCCGAATCATTTTTATAATCTAAGTCAAGATAAGCCTTACCAATCGGCTCTTCCATAGTGCCAACATGGATAAATCGATTGCATTTAAGCTTGGAAACTGCCATCAAAGCATCACCTGCCCATATCGCATTATTCATTTGAGCTTTTAAATTAGAATCCGAAACTTTATCAATTCCCCACCACGCAAAATTAAAAAAAACGCAATCATCTCCTAGACTCCATCCCAATTCATTAATCTTTTCTGAAAGTAATTTACTTTCACTCATATCGATCTTTAAATAGGTTAAATTGTTATTCTCTGAAAGCCTTGAAGGATCTACATCGCCCCATGACTTTCTACCTAAAGCAAGAACTTCAACATTATTTTCAAGCAAAACTTGAACAAGTTTTGAGCCAACAAATCCAGCCGAACCAGAAACAATAGCTTTTTTCATATTTTCCTCATTTTTTTTATAATATCTTCAAAACCATATTTCAATTCAAAACCTAAGTTTTCTGCAATAGGGCCAACATTGAATTCGCTGGATTGTTTATCATTTTTACTTTTATCTATATTTTTACCTTCAATAATTGATGAAAAAATTAAAAAATTCTCACTGAGTGTTCGAGGAGCTCCGCTTCCAATATAATATTCTGATTTATTTTCTGCTGACATACCAATCAGATAGTATGCACGAGCCAATTCTAAAAGAGGAATAAAATCAAAAAGCTGACTGCTAACCGGAAGATCATATTTTTCATTATGATATATTTTCTTAAGGGTAGAATTTGGATAACCTTTCCCCTCAAGTTTTTCACATATTGGTACAGAAAAAGTCGTGTGAATAAAATCAATTTTATTCAAGTATGCTGATAATTTAGATTGATCGCGACAACTAATTTTGGCAACAGCGTAGATATCATGAGGGCTATCAAAAGCATGTTCTTTCCAACTTCCCTCTAAATATTTTTCCATTAGCGTCTCTTCTTGGCTACCTACACTAATAAACTTAGAACAACCAAGTTCTTTAGCAATTTTGACCATTTCTACAGCATGTATCACATTAGAAAATTGTTCCTCAAAACCTCCATCTGTTAAACAATTAGATCCTACCCAGGAAAAATTATAAAATACACAGGCATCCTCCGGCTTCCAGGATAACTTTGTCAAGTGCGAGCTTAAATCATTAATATTACTATTATCGATTTTGACGTAAGTTAAGTAATGATTTTCTGCTAGTAAAGAAAATGAAGTGCTTGTAAGTGGTTTTCTCCCAAGTGCTAGAACATGTATACCTTTTTCCAGTAATACTTTTACTAGAGCTGAGCCAATAAAACCAGTTGAACCTGCAACTATCGCTCTTTTCATATTTATATATCCTTGAGTGACTAACTTCAAAAAAAACATTATACTATCATTTTTAAATGACCTATTTAACTTTAAGTATTTTTCTAAAAACTCACAGATATAATCTTCATCTTCTGTCGTCAAGTCATTTTCACTTGGCAAGCAAATGCCATAATCAGAAGGTCGCAGAACTTCAGGCAAAGTTAAATGAGTTCTTCTGAAATAGCTTATGATTTCTCAACTTGACGAACTTGATTCTACAAAAGAGATTGATGATTTAGAAAGTCATCTGCTCGCACAGATAAACAATATAAATTTTAAGAAAGTGAAAACTAATTACATGCTAAATCAGTTGTTTGAAAATCAAACTATCGTAATTTAAGTGCTGCTAAATGAGATGCGTAATAACAAAAAAAATATAGCGAACAAAATATCTTACTTTTTAAGACTGATGGCTGCTAAAAAACGATATATGACTAGTAGTGTCTTTAAGATTGAAATCGTTCATCAAACTCGCCACTTAAATGAACGCACCTTCACTATTAATGTTTCGAGCTTTTTTATCTAGCATTGGGATTTTTTGAGGTGGGAAGAGAACACCATATTGAAAAAAAACCTACAACTACTTACTCACAACTGCAACTCTTATCCTGTAAACATGCTGAAAGAATTGAGCCTAAGTAACCTTAGTTACCAATAATTAATATCTTCTTCATTCTTATTAGTTTAATAAATTATGATTCTTCCATATATGTAATTTGAGATCCATCTTTGTCAAAAGAAATTTTCAAATAAAAAAGATCTTTTAACTCATTTATTACTGATTCTTGTTTATCTGGCTCTACATAAAAAAGGAGGAATCCTCCACCCCCAGCTCCAAGTAACTTTCCACCTATTGCACCTGCCTTAATGGCCCTTAAATAGTATTGATCAATTTCTTTGTTAGAAGTAACATTGGTAAGATTTTGTTTCAAGATCCAATTTTCATGCAAAATCTGTCCAAATTCACTTAATTTTTTGCCAGAAGAGACAACATCTCTAAGAGGAAGAACTAAATCTCTCATTTTTCTTAAAGAATCCCTCTTATTTGAAGTTTCCTGAACTTGTACTTTTAAAATATCACTAGCATTCCGCTTTAATGCGGTATAAAAAATAAGGAGATTATTTTCCAATTCATTTCCTATTGTATCTAAATGAGTAACCGGATCAATAATGACACTTTCATCAGATTTAAATGTAAATACATTTAAACCACCATATGCTGCAGCATAATGATCTTGTTTACCCATGGCTCGGTTAAGAATATCTATTTCAACTTTAGCTGCTAATTTAGCTAAATCATGTTTTGAGGCAGACTCACCTTTTAATGCATTTAGTGCATTAATTAATCCCACACAAAATGAACTTGATGAGCCTAAACCTGTTCCTGGAGGAATGTCTGCAAAAGTTGTAATCTCAACTGGAAAATCAATCTCCATAAGCTTTAATGCCTCACGAACAATTGGATGTTCTATATCCTCAATTCGATTTTTAAACTCTACTTGACTCCAGTTAACTCTGTATTTATGTTCAACAATTCCTAGTTGTCGCTTAACAACAACATAAATATATTTATTTATTGATGTACTCAGAACCTTACCAGGCTCTTCATTATAAAAAGAACGAAGATCTGTTCCACCACCAACAAAACTAATACGAAATGGAGTACGTGAAATAATAATCATAAAATTTTTAAACTTGGAATTTTTTCAAAAAACCTTATTATAGAGTGAATCGATTCTGTCAAAGTAAGTGATACATGGATTGGCAGCTCTTCTTTTGTTATGGACTTTAACTCATCTGCTTTTCCGATAAAAATCGAATTACAACCCGCATTCTCTGCTGCTACACAATCTCTGGGATCATCACCAATAAATAATGTTTGATCTAACCTTAAAAAGTATTTTTTACTAGCTTCAAAAAACATACCAGGTTTAGGCTTTCTACAATAACAATTATCATCCCAATGATGAGGACATATATAAATATCTATGATATCGATATCAGACTGATAAAGTACTTCTTTCATTTTTTTATGAATAAAATTTAAGTCTTGATTTTTTACCATCCCTCTTGCTATACCAGCTTGATTAGTTATCACAATAAATTTAAATCCTTTCTGAGAAAGATCTGCCATTGCCTTAACTGTATCTTCAATAAACTCAAAATCATCCCACTTTTCTATATATTCTCCACGATCTGCTTTATGATTAATAATTCCATCACGGTCAATAAATATGATTTTTTTAGGAGCGAGATATTTTTCAGCTTTTTTCCAACGAACAGGATCAGAGATACTATAGTAGGAATCATGTTGTATGAATGAGCTAATTTGCTTAGACTTGCTCATCTTTTCTAAAATTAAAGAAAAGCTGCAATCTGGTGAATCATAAAAACTAAAGACTTGGGATTTATCAACAACCATATAGCCAATTTCTACATAATTAAAGTCAGTTGAAGGCCTGCTATTATCATATTTAACTACAATTCCATCATCATCTATTTTTATATTTCCTGGTGATTTAGGGGAAACCATAAAGGTTAATGCAGTTTTATTTTTAAAATGGAGTGATAACAATTTATTGATTACAAAAGGTGTAAAGTTATCTGAATACGCTAAAATAAATTGATCATCCAGAAAATTTTTTGCTTCCCATAACCTTCTACCAGTATCCCATTTAACTGGTCCATTAGAATATTCAATCTTCCAGCCCCATAAACTTCCATCATTGAAGTAATTCTGTATTTCTTCTGAAAGATATCCTGTCATCAAAATAAAATGACTAATACCTTGCGAATTTAAATTATCAAGTAAATACCATAGAAAAGGCTTACCATTGCATAGAATCATTGGCTTTGGCGTGTCAATAGTATGGGGCAATAAGCGAGATCCAACACCACCACATAGAATGGCAGCTTGAGTAGGTTTTTTTACTGAGATTTTATCCAGCCCCATGTTTGATTAATTCCATATTTCAATTTAGTTTTTGGATGCCAATCTAAGTATTTTTTTGCTTTTTTGAATCAACACTTCTCGAGAAACGAGGATTTTATGACCGCCTTCATTTAACTTTTTTTAACAATGGAGCACCTAAAAATCTAGTTGCTCCAGTTAACAGTTCTTTCATTTTATATAATTTGGGTGATTAGTGTCCCTTTCAGAAATAACTAAGGGGGAAGCCGGCCATTTAAAATCAAAAGATGGGTCATCATACCTAATTCCTTTTTCTGCTTTTGGATGATATGATTGTGAGCAATAATATTGCATCAAACAGTCATCCTGTAAAGTAAAAAATGCATTTGCACATCCAGGTGCAATATGAATGCTATGTTTATTTTTTTCATTAAGCTCAACTGATATCCATTGCATATAAGTCTTTGAATTAGGCCTAAGATCAACCACAACATCATAGATGCTTCCCTTTAAACAAGACAATGTCTTCCCTTCTTCATAAGGGTCAACTTGATAATGAAAGCCTCTTAAAGTATGTGCATATTTATTTTCAGACACATTGCTTTGCTTTACATCAGTAATAATTCCATTTTCACTAAACTCTTGTTCACAAAAATGCCTTCTAAAAACTCCTCTTTCATCTTCAAAAGGTTCTGGCTCAATTAAAAAAACACCAGCTATTTTTTGTTCATAAAACTTCATAAATTCTCCATTCTTAATAAATTATCAATCCTCTTACTATCTTTTAAGTAAGTCAGTTGTTGAAGCCTTATTGTTTCTTTTCCCTTGAAATGAGCATTAGTAAAACCAACACGTTTAAACATTTCTATAAGTTCTTTTCCACCAGAGTCTAAATCCCATTTTGGCTTATAAAAATCCTTTAATTCTGTCAAGATTCTATTAAAACTAACTCTATATGTCCTAGGATCAGTGTGCTCACCCGTAAAAATTAACTCGCATCCAGGAACTGATCTCTGAGCCGCTTTTGCAATATCTCGAACTGTGAAGTTCCCATTTGGTATACCAACATTAAAAGCTCTGCCAAAAACTAGATTTGATGGCGCCTCAATACCTGCAATAAATGCAGAGCAAACATCCTTAATATGAACGACTGGCCGCCATGGGGTTCCATCACTCATAATCTCAATTTTTCCAGTTGTATATGCGCATGCAACTAGATTGTTAAAAACAATATCACAGCGTAATCTCGGGCTTGCACCAAAAACCGTTGACGGCCTTAAACTAGTTACGACAAAATCATCAGTCGACAATCCATGAAGATGTTGCTCAGCATTCCACTTTGCAATGGCATACGCAGTGACTGGATTTTTTTCACTATTATCTTCATCTAACTCATTATCGGTGTTTGAGACCCCGTACATGCTTTGTGAGGAGGCATAAACAAACCTTGATACACCAGCATTTTTAGCCAACTGTGCAAGGCGCATTGTTGCATGATAATTAATTTCTTCAGTGAGTTTAGGAGAAAATTCACCAAGAGGATCATTTGACAAGCCAGCTAAATGAATTATTCCATCGACGCCCTTTAAGTCTTTTGAAGAGAGATCACGTATATCTTTTGTTATTTTTTTATAATTTTCATCTAAATCTTCTAATAGATTATTTGCAAAATAACCTGAGTCATAACCAATAACTTCATATTTTTTAGCCTTTAACATAGGCATAAGTACCGATCCTATATAACCCCTATCCCCAGTTACCATTATTTTCATGATTTCTCCATTTTTAATTGATTACTGATTAGATAATCAACAATTGATAATAGCCATGTCTGGTGGACAGTTTCAACAGTATTGTAATGATCACTATCAATCCAAAGATTGATATCACCCAAAACTCTTAGGGGATTAGATTTTTTAAACCCAGATAACGTTACAAGATTAAGGCCTAATTCTCTAGTTTTTGTAGCAGCATTTATTATGTTTTTAGATTGCCCACTGCTACTAATCAAAATAATAAGATCATTTTTATCAGCATAAAACTCAATTGCCTTTTCCGCCCAATGTTCATAGCCATAATCATTAGCAAAACAGGTTATTAAACTAGCTTCATTAAAATTGATTGATCGAATATTTGCGGCTTTTGTCAAGTCAATTGAGACATGACTTGCTATTGCAGCACTTCCACCATTACCTATTATGATTACTTTACCGTTACGTAAGCTAGATGATTCAACGCGCCTAGCTACCTCTATTAATACTTTATTATCAATGTCAGATGTTTTTTGGCTTATAAACTCAAAATATCCTTCAAAAAATATCATTTTTTTCACCTTTAATAACCTCCGTGGGAGTTTTAATAACTAATTTACTGTTACTCTTTATATCAACTACATAATCACACTGCTTTAAAGTAGATAGTCTATGAGCAATTATTAGCACTGTTAAATCTTGCTCTAATGAGTCAATTGAATCCATAACGGCTTTTTCAGTTAAATTATCAAGGGCACTAGTAGCCTCATCAAAAATTAGAACATTTGCATTTCTATATAAAGCTCGAGCAATACCTATTCTCTGACGCTGCCCTCCTGAAAGTTGAATACCTTGCTCACCAACGAAAGTTTGGTACCCATCTTTTAGTCCTTCAATTATTTCAGATATTTGGGCTTTTTGAGCTGCTAATTTAATTTTTTCATAATCAATCTCTTCTTTTGGGATACCAAAAGCTATATTATCAATTATGCTACTATCTGAGAGATAAACATGCTGAGGAACATGTGCAATATTAGATTGCCATGATCTTCTGTTAGTCTCATCAATTAAATTATCATCGATCAATATTTCTCCATCTGTCGAATAAAGGAGACCCATAATTATATCGAGTAAGGTACTTTTTCCACATCCAGTTTCACCAATAAAGCCTACGCGTGAGCCTTTGGCGATTTTTAGATTAATATTTTTAAAAACCAAAGGTGCGTCTATCGAATATTGAAAACTTAGATTTTTTAACTCTATTTCGTTTTCAAAAGGCATCTGTTCTTGTTTTGGATTGTTAGCAAATCCTGGTAACTTTTGCTTAAGAATCTTTAGCACATCAGTTAAGGAACCTTGGGAGCCCTTAAGGTTAGAGTATGAATCATACAATAACTGCATTGACGGAAGGAGGCGTTGAGCACCTAATGCTAGCGCACCTAAGGTTGGAATTACTAGTTCAAAACTGGCGCTTCCCATTTTTAAAGAGTATGCTAATAAAGCTATCAATGTCATCCCTATAGCTTCCATTATAAAGCGCGGACTTCCAGCAATAAAAGTGTTGTTTGCAAGAGCTTTTCTCAGAGATTTATCTGATTTTTTATAGGTTTTACTAAAGAAATCCTGCGTACCATCAATTAACACATCTCTAATACCACCGAGGCCTTCTTGAAGTGATTTAATCTGTTGAGTTGAATAATCAGCAATAGCAACACTGTTGTGCCTAAGTTTGTTATGTGTAAGCTTAATTACTGACAAATATAATATTCCAAAACCTAAAAGTGCTGATAAAGAAGTGTAAATATCCACAAATAACAGCGCAAAAACTATCCCTATAATTAAAAATATTGAAGTTAAGATGTTTAATATTGATCTAATTACACCCCCTGTAACAGTGTTAGCTTTTAGAATAATGCCATTTATGATTTCACTACTATTTTGAGAAGAGTGCACAGAGTAGCTTTGGTAGAGAGTTCTACGATACATATCAACGCCAAGGTCATGGCCTATTGCATGTGAAAAACGTATCGTTGAATATAGAAGTATTAATCTAATAGTACCCGCCAAAACTACTGCAATAATAAACATTGCAGTAAAAGGAAGGAGCAATTGTTCTGGTGCGTTGATTTCAAACTGCTGAAGAACTGGAGATAGAAATTCGCTCTCAAATAAAACCTCAGGAGATGTTAATGCCCCTAAAAATGGAATAACTAAGCCAATACTAACAACCTCAGAAAGAGATCCTACAATCATAAGAATTAGAATAAGGACAAGCTGCCTTCTTCTTCTTCTGGTCAGGTGTGATAATAGATCTTTTGTTTGGCGTATTTCTAAGCTTGAATTCATTTTTAATTTGATTATAATTCGAATTTATAATTTTTATAGTCTTCCATCAACATCATTTTCTTTAAATAAATACTTTATATCATAAAGAACATGCTTGAGCTTTCCAAACGACTTGATTTTATCAATTGATATTTTTCTAAATTCTTCATGAGAAACAGCTAAAACTATTGCATCATACTTATTATTTTCAGGATACATAATCGGCTCAATATTATATTGAGATTTAGACTCTATTTTATCAACCCATGGATCGTAAACATCTACCTTACAATTTGAATTTTTAAATCTTTCAACTAAATCTACTATTCGAGTATTGCGCAAATCAGGGCAATTTTCTTTAAAAGTTAGCCCCATAATTAAAATATGGCTATCAATTATAGGAATTCTTTTATGATTCATCAAGCTTAAAACCTTTTCTGCAACATAGATGCCCATTGAATCATTAATTTTTCTTCCTGCAAGGATCATTTCAGGGTTGTAACCAACCTGAATTGCCTTTTGCGTTAAATAGTAAGGGTCTACACCAATGCAATGCCCACCTACTAAACCAGGTTTAAAAGGTAAAAAGTTCCATTTAGTCGCAGCAGCATCCAAGACAGATTCAGTATCTATACCCAATTTATTAAAAATAAGAGCGAGTTCATTAATCAGCGCAATGTTAACGTCACGCTGAGTATTTTCAATCACTTTAGCAGCCTCTGCTATCTTAATACTTTTAGTTTTATGGGTTCCTGCACTTATGATTTCTTTGTAAAGGTTATCAATTAAAGTAGCAACTGCAATGGTAGAACCGGAAGTAATTTTTTTAATACTTGTAAGGCGGTGTTCTTTATCTCCTGGATTAATTCGCTCTGGCGAATAACCACAATAAAAACCTTTAACCTTAGAGGGAGGATTATTGCTTTTAATTGATAGAGAATTATCTGAAATAAATTTAAGATTACTATAACTTTCTAGTATTGGCACACAAACTTCTTCAGTTGCCCCAGGATAAACTGTTGATTCATAAATAACAATATCACCATCCTTTAGAAACTTACCAATTGTTTCACTGGCTTTTTCAAGTGGAATAAGATTTGGCTTCTTATTTTCATCAATTGGTGTTGGAACAGTAACAATATAAATATTACAAGTAGCAAGATCTTCAGCCTCAGTAGAATAGGCTAAGTAACTAGATTTTTTTAATTCACTTGCCTCAACTTCTAAAGTTACATCGCTACCATCTTCTAACTCTTTAATTCTAGAATGACTTATATCATATCCAATTACCTTGTATATTTTTCCAAACTCTACTGCCAAAGGAAGGCCAACATAGCCTAGACCAATTATGCCGATTTTATAATTTAATTTCATTTTATTTTATTTTATTTTATTTTATTATTTTACAAAATATTAATCTCTAAATAAAAAGTTAAATTGCATCTTAACTTTTGCAATTAAAAACAACAGTTTGATAAAAAAATTTAATAGTAACTCTTATACCAAGTAATAAACTTTGAAACTCCACTTACCATATCCATCGAGGGCTTGTAACCAAATTCTTTTACAAGATCATCAACGTCTGCATAAGTATTTGGAACATCTCCCGGCTGAAGTGGAAGCAACTCGATATCCGCTTCAATTCCAAGTGTATCTTCTATAGCTTTAATATAGTCCATAAGGGCTACAGGTGAATTATTACCAATATTATAAACTCGCCAAGGCGCCTTAGAAGTTCCTGAGTCAGGTTTATCTCCACTCCAGCTTGGATTTGGAGCTGCCGGTTTATCCAAAACTCTTATCACTCCCTCAACAATGTCATCGACATAAGTAAAATCTCGAGTATGCTTACCAAAATTAAAAACTTCAATTTTTTCACCAGAAAGTATAGCCTTAGTAAACTTAAAAAGCGCCATATCTGGCCTGCCCCATGGCCCATAAACTGTGAAAAAACGTAGGCCTGTAGTTGGTAAATTATATAAATGACTATAGGTATGAGCCATAAGCTCATTTGCCTTTTTACTAGCCGCATAAATACTGAGTGGGTGGTCAACATTATCATGAATTGAAAATGGCATTTTAGTATTAGAACCATATACTGAGCTACTAGATGCATAAACAAGGTGTTTAACATTATTATGCCTACATCCCTCTAGAATATAACTAAAACCAACTATATTCGTATTAATATATGCTAATGGATTTTCTATTGAATAGCGAACACCGGCCTGTGCTGCCAAATTAACCACTCCATCAAATTGATGCTCTTTAAATAATTCTGCAATAGCATTGCCGTCCTCAACATCCATTCTGACATGAGTATAATTTTCATGTTTAATATGGCGCTTTAAACGAGCTTCTTTAAGACTGGGATCATAATAATCATTATGGTTATCAATACCAATAATCTTATCGCCCCTATCTAATAACCTTATTGAAAGTGCCGACCCAATAAATCCAGCCGCACCTGTTACTAATACTTTCATAAAATTTTCCTAATCACCATTAGTACCCACCTCTTATTTAAAATTAATATTTGAAATAATTATTATGTTTAAAAATAATAAAATAACTCTTTAAAAGATTAATTAACTTGAACTACTCTAAATCAATCTTAAGTTTACTAATTTCATCCCTTAGCATCTCATATTCTTCTTTCTTTATTTTTAGATATGACAAAGTGAGGTTTGTTTTCTCTTCTATTCCTTTTGGAGTAAGAAGATAAACATAGCTAGCTTTATTTGGATTTAGACTAAAGTTCACTAATTTTACCCACCCTTTCTCGATTAATTTCTTAATGCAGTAATTTATCTTTCCTAAACTTAATTCCATCTCCCTAGATAGCTCTCTTTGAGTATATTTAGGATTTGATTCTAGTTTACGAAGCAAATTGAGATGAATCTCTTGGTTATTCATAAGTTAAAAATATAATAAGAGTGAATGAAATTATTGAAATAGATGAATATCGAAAAATATTAAAAAAACTATTTAGATCCTAATTATATATTGCTATTGTTCAAGAAATGAACAACATTTAATTATTACAATAATGATCTAAATATATTTATTTAAAGCCTCTACTCTTTTGTGTTTTTTTGAATATGCTAATTCCTGATGCTCTATAATTGTAAAAAACAAACAAATTATGATGTATAAAAAAATAAACTTTAACAATAAAACTATTCTGATTACTGGAGGTGCAGGATTTATCGGGAGTAATTTAGCTCTTTATTTTCAAAAAAATTTCCCTAAATCGAAAGTTGTTGTATTTGACTGTTTTAGAAATAATGAAACTTTTGACAATGGAAACTTGAAAAGTTTTGGACATTACAAAAACTTAATTGGATTTACTGGCAACATAATATGTGGGAGCATTAATAATCATAAAGATTTAGCGCTATTGAATGATTATAAATTTGACTATATGTTCCATCAGGCTGCAATATCTGATACTCGCGTGTTTGATGAAGAAGTAGTGATGAGAACTAATATTAATTCTTTCTATAGCTTATTAGATATTGCAAAAAATCATTCTTCAATTCTAGTCTATGCTAGCTCTGCTGCTACTTATGGAAGCCTCCCTTCCCCTCAAACAGTTGGTAAAGAACGTCCAGAAAATCCCTATGGTTATAGCAAATATGCTATGGATCAAATTGCGATGAACTTTTTAAGAAAAAATCCTGAAATGACTATTTCTGGCCTAAGATATTTTAATGTGTATGGTGGTAATGAGTTCTATAAAGGAAAAACAGCATCAATGGTGATTCAGTTAGCACATCAAATTCTTGATAATAATTCTCCAAGACTTTTTAAAGGCTCAAATAAAATACTTCGTGATTTTATTTACATTGATGATGTTGTGCAAGCAAACATTCTGGCATGTAATCCAAATACAAGTGGGATATTTAATATTGGAACTAGCAAGCCCAGAAGTTTTCAAGAGATTGCTGACATCTTGCAAGATGAATTAAAAACCAGCCTAGGAACAGAATATATTATTAATCCACATCTTGGCTATCAAACTCATACCCAGGCTGAGATACACCTTACCAAAGAAAAACTAGGTTTTGAGGCAAAGTTCACTTTAGAAGAAGGAATTAAAGCTTATATTCCAGAAATTATTAGACATCATGGTAATAATCAATGAATAATCCAAAAAATATAAAACCTAAAGTGCTAGTAATAGGTGACCTTATAATTGATCACTACCTATGGGGCTCTTGTAAAAGGATATCTCCAGAAGCACCTGTTCAAGTAGTGAATATTGATACCGAAACTACAGTGCTAGGAGGAGCAGGTAATGTAGTTAATAATCTAAACGCATTAGGTGCTGAAGTTAATGTTATAAGTGTTATTGGTCAGTGTAATGCCTCTAATGAACTAAAAGAGTTATTATCAAATATTAATGTAGAAACTCATTATTTAATAACTGAAGATGCTCGAATTACTAGCAAGAAAAGTAGAATAATCGCTGATCAACAACAAGTCGTTAGGTATGACTGCGAATGCACTAATGAAATCAATAATGAATCAAAAAAGGCAATTCTTAAAATATATAAATCTATTATTTCTTATTATGACTGCATATTATTATCTGATTATGGCAAAGGTGTATTGACTTTTGATCTAACTCAACAACTAATTTCTATTGCAAATGAACATAATAAAAAGCTTATAGTTGATCCAAAAGGCTTAGATTACTCTAAATATAAAAATGCTTACCTGTTAACGCCTAATAAAAAAGAAGCTAGTGAGGCTACAAACATAGAAATTAATAATAGTGAAGACCTTTTTAGAGCAGCTAAAATGCTTAAAAATGAATATAATTTGGCTATTTCACTCATAACACTTAGTGAAAATGGTATAGCTATTTTTGATAATGAATTACGAGTTCACCCAACTGTAGCTCAAGAAGTATTTGATGTTACTGGTGCTGGTGATACTGTCTTAGCCTCATTAGGCTTTGCTTTATCATGTAATAGTAGTATAGATGATGCAGTAAAATTTGCTAACTTAGCATCAGGAGTAGTAGTGGGGAAAATTGGTTCTGCAACTGCTACTCTTAATGAAGTAAATGAGTATGCATCTAGCATGAGTAACTCTTTGAGCGATAAGCACATTAAAACTTGGGATGAAATATCTTCTATTTCTGCTGAACTAAAAAATAGAGATAAGAAGATTATATTTACAAATGGGTGTTTTGATATATTACATATTGGGCATATAAAATACTTAGAGCAAGCTAAAAAATTTGGTGATACCTTGATAGTAGGGCTTAATTCAGATGATTCAATCAAAAGATTGAAAGGCGATAATCGCCCCATTAATTCTCAAGATGACCGTGCTTACATGCTATCTTCAATAGAAGCAATAGACTATGTAGTTATATTTGATGATGACACTCCTATTGATTTAATTAAACTCATTCAGCCAGATGTTTTAGTAAAAGGTGGAGATTATGAAGGTAAAGAAGTAATAGGACAAGATATCGCTAAGGAATTGAAACTAATCAAATTTATTGATGGAAGCAGCACCACAAAAACTATTGAAAGGATACTAAACTTGTGAAAGATATTATTCAAAATGAATTTAATGAGCATATAAAAACTGCAACCTTACTTCATAATTTAACAAATTCTGTAGCTATTTCAGCTAAGATTTGTATTGAATGCCTTAAGGCTGGTGGAAAAATTTTAATATTTGGAAATGGTGGAAGTGCAGCTGATGCTCAACATATTGCTGCAGAACTTGTTGGCAGATATAAAACTAATCGCAAAAGCTTACCAGCAATTGCTTTAACTACTGACAGCTCTGTATTGACATCAATTGCTAATGATTTTGGCTATATTAATGTGTTTGAACGACAAGTTCAAGCATTTGCAAAGAAGGGAGACGTAGCAATTGGTATTAGCACCAGTGGAAGAAGCAAAAACGTTATTAATGCCCTAAAGGCTGCCTCATCATTAGAATGCAAAACTATTGGTTTAAGTGGCCAAGATTGTGAAATATTGAATGAAATTTGTGATGTTAACCTTGCTATCCCGTCTAATGATACGCCGCGAGTCCAAGAAATGCATATTGTAATTGGCCATACTATTTGTCACCTAATTGATGATGAGTTTAAAAATTAAGTAAGCCTATTAACTGCCTCCAGAACCTCTGATGCTTGGATATTTTTCATACAATCATGATGTTTAAGTGGGCAAGTGCGCTTCATACATGGCTGACACTCTAGATTCTTTTTTAATATTATGCTTTTTTCATTCTTCCACTGAGAAGTTTCTTTATCATTTGTTGGGCCAAAAATAGTAATCGATGGGATTTGGAGAGCAGCAGCTAAATGCATTGGACCGCTATCACCAGTAATAATTAGATCAAGATTTGCAATTTGATTAATTAGTTCAGTAATAGAAGTTTTAGCTGCTAAATTTTGATAATTTTCAATTCCACTCTTAATCAAATATTTTTCAATATCAGCTGCAATATCTTTTTCTTCAGGACCGCCAAAAATAATAACATCATACTCATGAGATAAATCAATCGCTACATCAGCGAAATTTTTGGGATACCAACGCTTTGCATTTCCATATGAAGCACCTGGATTAATTCCTACTAGTTTATTTTTTTTTCTTATATTTTTTTTTTGAATATGCACTCTTAATTTTCCTGGAGAGGAATCATTACCAAGGCTATCGTTAACAAAATTATTATATTTTTCTACTTGATGATTTTCAATATATTTATGTTTATCAAATTGATACTTATTTTTAGAAGATATAAAAAACTTCATAAATTTTGAACGCAGTGAGCCCCTAAAAGAAAAAAATATATCAAATTCACCAAAACCCTTTACAGTTTTATAAAACTTAATAAATTTTTTATCTAAAACATAAGTTTTAACAACTTTTGGATGGTTTTTGAGGGCTTCAATTGCAATTAATGAGCCAATTAATGTAATTTTTGAATCGTCAAAAAAGCTCGCAAGGTTTTCTATAGCTGGAGTCGACATTACTGAATCACCAAGCCATGAAGGGAGTTCAATTAAAATATTCATTAGATAAGCTTATAGTGTTTTTTACTTAAATCTAAACCAAAAAGGCTTTCAAGTTTAATAACTAAACGATGTTTTTTTTGCTTTTGAGTTAGTCTATAACTTGGATCTGCTCTATAAATGCCACTTTCTTTAGGAAGCCACTCTTTAATAATCTCAGGATGTGAGCCTTGAAATTCTTTAATAATAGATTGATCCATTTTTGAATAGTCAATTTCAACTGGCTCACCACCCCAATACTTTTGAACTTTTTTACTTTTAAGATTCATCTGACTTTCACTTCGAACCCAGCCATAATGAAAACATGAAACACCAGTATGTTTAGCTTTAGGGTACCTACCTTTTTTATTAGAATCTAAAATAAGCCAGAAAAGGCCATCTGGAGCATATGATCTAATTGAGTTTTTTATAATTCTAGCTTCTGAGCGATACCACCCTGGGGAATTAAGCACGCTGTTAGCATTACCGTAAAAGTGATTGAAATCAAACACAAGTGCCTCAACATTTGAATCATTCAAATGTGTTTCCATTGTTTTTTTTATTTTCTCTAGATCACTCTCGTGATAAACTTCGTCACCTTCAATATAAAAAGCCCAATCACCTGTGCAATTAAATTGAGCAATCATTTTTTGCTGGCCATAAACATAGCCTCGATCTTGCATCTCTTCATTCCAACTAGATTCAATAATTCGAATTTTTTTATCCTTTATGGAATGAATTAACTCTAATGTATTGTCTTCACTCTCACCAACATTAATAACAAACTCATCAACTATTGGTAAAATAGATTGTATTGATTCTAGAAACGGATATCCAAGTATCTGTCCATTCTTAATAAATGTAAAGGCACTAACTTTCATATTTATTTATTGAATTGATTCCATCATCACACCATTTAATCTGATTATTTATTACATCTTTTAACATTTCATCATTCTTTCTTAGTGATTTTTGAGAATTTTCATTGTGCCATAAATGAAACTGAATAGCATTAAAACGAATATTTTTTCTTTTAACTCCTAGATTCATCATGCGAGCTATAAATTCACTATCCTCTCTTCCCCAGCCCTCAAAGTTATTATTAAAACCATTTACACTCAAAAAATCATTTTTATAAAATGCCATATTATGAGACTTAACACCGCGTAATTGATTTCTTTTATTTGAAAATATTAAAGAGAATAATTTTGAATGAATAGAGTTTTTTCTGTTCTTTAATCCAGAGGAAAAAAATGAAAAGTTAATGAATTTATTATCTATAGCTATTTTTGTTTGTTTTTCAGACAACAAGGCCCTTGAACCTTGAACAAAGTATCCAGGCTCAGCATACAAAATATGATCAAGCACAAAATTCTTATGAAGAATTGAGTCTCCATCAACTAGAATAATATAATCCCCTACAGCATGAGCAATTGCATTATTTCTTGATCTAGCAACTCTAAACCCACTATCTTCTTGCCATGCATGAACAATATTTAAATTAGAGGCGTGTTTGAAGCTACTAATTAAATCTTTTGTTTCTTCAGTGCTTCCATCGTCAGCAATAATTATTTGATCTGGAATAACGATTTGCCTATTAACACTCTCTAAAACCAATTGTAATGACTTAGGCCAATTATAGGTTGTGATAATTAGAGTAACGTTCATTAGTTAATGAATTATTAGATAAAATATAGGAAATTATAAGCCATTTATTAATAACGGTTAAAAACTTATGAATATATCTGTATATATTATTGCATTTAATGAGGCTGACAAAATTCATGATTGTATAAGTAGTGTTTTATGGGCTGATGAAATTATTCTTGTAGATTCAAATAGTACTGATGGAACAACTGAAATAGCTCAAGAGCTTGGGGCTAAAGTTTTTCATATTCCCTTTGAAGGATATGGTGCATTAAGAAACCATGCAATAACTCTCTGCTCTGGAGATTGGATTTTTAGTGTTGATTCCGATGAGAGATGTACAACAGAGGTGCGAGACGAAATTCTTGAACTTACTAAGAATTCATTACTTGATATTTATCTAGTTCCAAGAAAGAACTTTTTTATGGGTAAATGGATTAAACATTCAGGTTGGTACCCAAATTATAGGCAACCACAACTCTTTAAAAATGGAAAAATGGAATATACTATGGAGCCTGTTCACGAAGGCTTTGTCAGTAAAAGTAATAAAAAAATTGGTCATTTAAAAAATTATATATGGCAGTATCCATTCAAAGATACTGAAGAACTAATCTATAAGGCTAATCGTTACTCGTCTCTGGGCGTTTTAAAATTAAAAGAAAGAGGTAAATCTGGAGGAATTTTTAAAGCCTTTCTTCATGGTTCTTGGTCATTTTTTAAACACTACATATTAAAGTTAGGTTTTTTAGATGGTGGGCCAGGGTTTGTAATTGCCTTTGGGAACTTTGAAGGTACTTTTTACCGCTATGTTAAACTTCTTGAATCCCAAAAAGAATGGAAGTCACCAAATATTAATCCAATCCATAAACTTAAAAAATGATAGTACCAGTAATTTTATCAGGAGGGAGTGGGACAAGATTATGGCCACTTTCTAGAAAGCTATACCCAAAACAATTTTTAAGCCTTGTAAATGAAACAACTCTATTTCAAGATACAGTTAAGCGCTTACCTGAAGAAACTTCTGATCCTGTTATTATTTGTAATGAAGAGCATCGATTTATTGTATCTGAGCAACTTCGACAGATAGAGTCTGGAAATAAAGGAATTATTTTGGAGCCGGTCGGAAAAAATACTGCACCTGCGATTGCTTTAGCGGCTATAAGCTTATTGAGTAAAAAAGAAGACCCTACCCTTCTAATTTTGTCTGCAGATCACCTTATAGAGGGTAATGAAAAATTTTGCGAGGCAATTAAAATTGCAAGTCAGATTGCAGAAAAAGGAAAAATGGTTACATTTGGGATTCACCCTAACAAGCCAGAGACAGGCTTCGGTTATATTGAAGTTAATAATTCTAAGATAGGTCAATATTACAATATTGTTTCATTTACTGAAAAACCTAATTTTGAAATTGCAAAAAAATACTTAGCTTCCGGTGTGCACTATTGGAATAGCGGGATATTTATGTTTAAAGCTTCAGTATATCTAAGAGAGTTAAAAAAATACGAACCTGAAATTTATGCTATTTGTAAAAAATCTTATACCAAAAGACATAAAGATTTAGATTTTATTCGACTAGATAATAAAGAGTTTTATAAATGCCCTGACAAATCAATAGATTACGCTATTATGGAAAAAACAAAAGTTGGTGTTGTTGTTCCTTTTAATGGAAATTGGAGTGACATTGGATCTTGGCAATCATTGTGGGAATCAAGGCCCAAAGATACTAACAACAATGTCAGTGAAGGAGATGTCATCCTGAATGAAGTCAGAAATTCATTTGTTTATAGCCCAAATCGACTTGTATCAGTTAATGATCTTTCAGACTTAATTGTTATTGATACTCAAGATGCATTATTAGTTTCAAGTATGAAAAATTCACAAAATATAAAAACCATAGTAAAAAAACTAAAAAGTGAAAATAGGGCTGAATCTGATAATCATCAGAAAGTATATAGACCCTGGGGTTATTATAATTTGATAGATCATGGTAAAGGCTTTCAAGTAAAGCGTATTTTTGTTAATTCAGGTGCTAAATTATCTTTACAGAAGCATGAAAAACGCTCTGAACACTGGATAATTGTTAAGGGAGTTGCTCGAGTAACGTGCGGAGAAAAAGTTTTCCAACTAAAAGAAAATGAATCAACATATATTCCTAAAGGGGAAATTCATAGGCTTGAAAATGTCAACAAAACCCCTTTGGAAGTTATAGAAGTACAAACTGGTACTTATTTAGGTGAAGATGATATTATTCGCCTAGAAGACGACTATCTAAGAAATTAACTCATACAGACTAGTAAATATCTCAATATCTACTTTCTGTATCCAATATTTAAATGTAAGGAAACTAAATTTAGCTCCATCATAGTATGCTTTATCCCTCTCATAAAAATATACAACAAAATTTTACTCATTAAAGCTATGTTTTTTTATTCATTAAAAACCATTTTTCTACTTCCTTAAAAATTTCCTCTGGACTAATTGCATAAGGTAATTCATTCTTACCATGATTACTCCCACATCCAACTCTTCCACAAACTTCACAAGGTAATGAAGATTGAAAAATTGTTATATTGTCATAACTTTGAATAGGCTTATTATCTTTAGCGCCCTTTTGCAGAGTATTAGACCATGGTGACCACATACTTAGCCTTGTTGACCCAAATATAGCAAAAATAGGTTTATTTTGAGAAGCAGCAATATGCATATTTAGAGTATCCATCCCTATATAAGCTAAAGATAATTGACTTAAAGCAAAATATTCCTCCAGAGAGGTGCTACCAATTAAATTATATATATTATTGGCTTTTGGGATTTCCTTTTTAATCATAGAGTCAATTTTATTTTTACTTCCAGTAATTAAAATTGGAATACCAAGAGTGTTAAGACTTTCTAGCAACTTACTTCTTAATTTGTTTGGATAAATTTTATATTGGTACTGTGCAGAAGGATGAAAAATAATAAAATTTTTAATTCCTTTATCAAGAAGCTCTTGATATACCTTATTTAGAACATGAGATGAATTTTTGGGTGTGCTTTGAATATTTCTATGATCAATTTTTAACAATCTAAGTGGCATTAAGTTGTTTAATAAAATATGTTTATTAACATCAAAATCATAATATTTATTGAGAAGAATTCTTTTCCACCAAGATTTTTTATATTTTTTCTCAATTGCACTGATTGAATTTTTACTCGCTAATAGCGCATAAATTACACTTCTATCACTTGCTGTTAAATTAATACTTAAATCATATTTTCTAAACAAAGTTGCTATTAGTAGTTTTTCTTGTTTATACCTGGTATCCCTTTTTTTCTTATATGAAAATTGATGAATATTATTAATATTTGGGAGAAGTTTTGCAAGAGGATATGTATCATCATTTATCAATAAGTCAATCTCAGGTCCATCGTAGAACTCATATAAAGCATTAATTAGAGTTAGGCTAAATAAAACATCGCCATTAGATCGCTGGATAATAACAAGAATATTTTTAATCATCCATATGTTTACTATAAATAAATGCACTAAATAAAATATACAAGTTACTTGTATAGTGGCCTAATAAATAGGAATCACTAAACATAATCACCAAGAATAATAATGGCATTGCAATACCTAATTGATGAATTTGTTTATTAGAAACTAATAATGCAATTCTAAATTGAGTATAGAAAATATATAAAAAACTAAATATTCCTAAAATTCCAAACTCAGCTAGAATCAATAAATACATGTTATGTGGTTGTGAAGTATGCCAAACATCTGGAGTATTAATCCAGTTAATTTTAAAATACTCGTCAGGAAAATCGCCTGTACCTACTCCAATAAGGGGGTGAGCAAGAAATAGCTTATAAGAATTAATTGCAAAAGTTAATCTTTGCCCGACTGAAGTATTTGGTGTATTTTCAAAATTTATAACGTTAGTAACACCTTCAAGAACTCTAGTTTTAAAAGTTTGACTATAGTTAAATGCTAAAAAAGAAACAATTGAGATTAAAATAATTGATGTAAATATGGCTTTAATTTGAGAGTTTCTAAAATATTGAAAAACTACAATAACTATTGCAACAAAAAACATAACTTGACCGGCCCTACCACCCGTTATAAACATATTTATACTCATTGTAAGAGTGAAAAAAGTATACAAAACACGCTTAGATTGAGAAAGTATTTCTCCAGAAAAAAGTTTATTTAAAACTAAGTAAATGGCAAATGCTAAAAAAGGGTTATAGGAGACATGGCTCATTAAAGGAGTAGGGTTTTCTAGAGTAGCATATTTAAAAGGCTCAATAATACCAAACCAAATAAGATATGAGAGGCCCTCCGAAATACTGATACCAAGTAAAAATGCTGCAATATAGTACTTTATATTTTCTTTTCTAGTAATTGTTAAAAAAACAGGTAGTACGAATAAAAATGGCAACATTTTTCTTACCATTTCAATTCCCCAAGGTATATTTGAAGTCCATAAAAGACCAAGAATATGAACCGTAAAAAATAAAATTGAAGCAATAGCTAATTTATTGTCAGTAATTTTTTTAAATTTTTCCAGATAGTTACCACTAAAAAGCCAAATTAAAACTACCAACCAAATAGCAATATTATTTCCTGACACTGTCAGTGGTAAAAGAAAAAAAGCAGCAATAATTAAATACTGGTATAAACGATCAATGGAACTTTGGTAATTAACCATAAAGTATTGGTAAAATAAATTATTTTATAGAATACACACATTTTAAAGGAATCATAATTGTTAGATAAAGCTATTTTCTTAGATAGAGATGGAGTAATCAATAAAGAAGTTAACTATCTTCACAATGTTGATTTTTGTGAATTTATTAAAGGTATTTTTGAATCTTGTAAATATCTTTTAAAACTTAAATATAAAATCGTTATAGTTAGTAATCAATCTGGAATATCTCGAGGCTACTTTACTATTGAAGATTACGAAAAGCTAACTAAATGGATGTTAAGTCAATTTAAAGATCAGGGCATATCAATTCTTGATATGCTTTACTGTCCTCATACACCAGAGGCGAATTGTGAGTGTAGAAAACCGAAACCAGGTATGTTTTTTTCAGCTAAAAAAAAGCACAATATTGACTTGGTTAACTCATGGATGATCGGTGATAAAGAGACAGATATAGATGCCGCATCATCCGCAGGTATTCAAAATACGATACTTGTAAGAAGCGGTCATAAAATCGATGAGTCAAAATCTAAAGCAAAATTTATAATTAATTCAATCGATGATATTAAAGACATAATTACTTCATAAAAATACTTTCTATACTAATTTTTCTAGAGTAGATCTTTTGCCAGACTTACTATCTCAAATTCATCAATATCATTTATTGAACAATCTTTTTTATTAATTTTAAGAGGATTTACATTTGAATCTGACTCAATAATTTTATTAATATTTGTTATACAAGTATTTCTATAACCAGGTGTTGGACCAAACAAAGTAATTGAAGGAGTATTTAAAGCCCAAGCCATATGAGTTGGGCCAGTATCTGGACCAATTACAAGATCAGCCTCAGAAATTAATAGAATTAAAGAATCTATTGATAACTGTTCGCATACATTTACATTTGGTGCAAGATTTTTTATTTTATGTGCTAACAAATTTTCTTCAACACTTCCCCAAATAGCAATGTAATTTGCATTCAATAAATTTGTTAATTCTGCAAAATTTTCTACTGGATAGCACTTTGTTGCAAAAGATGCTCCAGGAATTAACACAATATTTTTTTTGGTTTTTGAAAGACATGGACTTAATTTTTTTTTATGAGCATATAAAAAAGGGAGTTTATAGCCAATCTCTTCAAATTTTAAGGGCAAATCTAAAGCAAATTTTATAAGCTCAAAGTTACGTTCAATAACATTTTTATTGTAAGAAAAATTAAAGGTTTTGTTATAAAAAACTGATGCTAGTTTCTCTCTTATCGAAAACTTGTCAAAACCTAAGAT
>Ga0209816_1000631_pt1 | contig 27667 bp, 35 predicted proteins | sample CoawatmetaG01DNA_FD_187509 | JGI IMG/M metagenome (GOLD analysis project Ga0209816, IMG submission 187509) | Marine microbial communities from the West Antarctic Peninsula - Coastal water metaG017-DNA (SPAdes) (version 2) | ecosystem: Environmental > Aquatic > Marine > Coastal ...
AAGAGGCGAACTCATGCCAAAATTAATAATCTCTTTTTTTTTGTTTTTTGTCAAACTCAATTTAAATCTAAGAATAATAAATTGAATAAATTTTAATCAACTTTGTTGATTTTAGAATTGTTACACAATTAAAATTTATTCAATTTATTATTCTTAGATTTAAATTGAGTTTGACAAAAAACAAAAAAAAAGAGATTATTAATTTTGGCATGAGTTCGCCTCTTTTTCGACAGGATCTAATTTGATAGATCCGAGTGACCCAATGCAGGGTGTCGGTAATTACAACGTTTTTACCCATTCACTGTAATTTTGAAAATAAAAAATCAGAAAATATATTTATGAAAGATAAATCATGAAATCGAATGAAAATATGAAAAGCGTTGAAATCCGTGACATTCCATGAAGGTCTCAAACAGAACTATTTTCCCGCAAAAATTTGATTTGCGAATCTAATTTCTAATCATCAAATAAACAACATCGCAAGATGACTAAGACTAACTGCTTCGAAATCCTATCACTCCTTAGGAACACCGATGTCGACGCATATGAAGCGGTGATGAATTGGGTAAAACCAGTAGTTACCATGAAACTCAGCGTATTGAAGGAAGGCCAGATTGTTCATTCCGAGCATTTCAAGATGTGCAGTGAAATGATAGAAAAAAGAGGTCACGTCTACCATGGTAGTTATGTCAAGCCCCATTCCAGATACTATCTTAAATATCTTCGAGGAGACATCTTCAACACGAATTTTACCAATCTTAGGCGGATGAACAACGGAAATGTCGCTATGACTTGTTGTGACGGAAATCCGCTTGAAGAACTTAAATCATGGAGATTGTCGAAGCGAGGTTCGGGATACAGAACAGTTCAAGAGGAGTCTTGGGATATCAATCTGTTTGGAGTGAATATTCATTCACAAGAAGTCCCTAATTGGGGGCGTGAACCAAGAGAGTTCAAGTTGATCTGTCCATCGACGAAAGATGAAATATTTAAGGCAGCAACGGAAAACGGGGTCTTGGTGAAGAAGTCATGGACAAAAAATAAGATGCTCACATGTATGATTAAGAGCACCCACCGTGACCGTTGCGTCAAGATTAAGTAATTCATTAAAAATCCATTCATTATTTTTTTTCTATTGAGATACTAAATGACATATCTAATATCAATCCTGATTCCAACTTTGATCGAAAGAAGGAATGAATTTAACATCATGATACACGACCTTTACAGGCAGATAGAGAAACATCATTTGAAGGATGATGTGGAGATAATTTCGATTTGTGATGATAGGTCTATCTCTCTATGTGAAAAAAGGAACATGATGCAAAAATTAAGCTCAGGCAAATATTTTGTTCATTTGGATGATGATGATGAATTTTCACATGATTATTGTAAGAGAATAATTAATCATATCAAATCATTAGATCAAGATAATTTACAAGATATTATCGGATACAATCAGTTAGCGAAAGTTAGCGGAGGGCGATTCATAGTGAAACCTCACTTAAATGCACCTTTATCGCTTCAACCTATCGGTAATCAATTCGATAAAAAAGGAACAATTAAGAAAGATGTTATCCCTGAATTTTACAGATATCCTTGGCAATATTGTTTATTTCATGAGAGATTCAAGGAAGTATATCGCACCGAAAGCGATTCGCCATCGCCTGATAAACCTCATATGTTTGATGATCTTAATTGGCTCAAGAAGGTTCAGTTAGAACATCCTAAGGATATGTCATATATTGATTTCATCGGTCACACGTATAATTTTGATGACCCGTCCAAGACTACTACTCAGTAAGATGATTTTTTACCTTTCTGCTTCGGTGCGGGCATAGCACTATCCTTCATGATTGATCCATCTGCCATGCGATGACTCCCCTTGGGAACAGTCGACTTCTTCTTTTTTGTTTCATATCTATCCGAGAATTTTTTAGCGGATGCTCTGGTCTTAAATTTTTTGGCGAGTAACTTCTTAGTATTTTTGTTTCTCAACTGAAACATATCCCCTGATTTCACAATAGAATACGGCATCTTTTTATTAATATGTTTGATAAAAATATAAATATGGCGAAACCTTTATCTGTTGTGATAAAAAAAAGTGATAAAGCAGGGAAGAAGATGATGGCGATATTCAAGATGGATAATGGTCGCTCGAAGACTACGCATTTTGGGCAAGCAGGAGCAGCCGATTACACCCTGACCAAAGACAAAGAACGAAGACGACTGTATTTAGAGCGACATGGTCGAGGGAGAGAGGATTGGAATTCGCCCACCACCGCAGGAGCGTTATCCAGATGGATTTTGTGGAATTTACCGACTCGTTCGGCATCTATTACTGCTTTTAAAAGGAAATTTAAATTGTAAATCAAATTTATTCAATATCGTGAAGATAAACAATAATACTATCCTCGTCTGCCTGATATTTATCCCTTTTTAATGCTTCATAATGTCTCTCGTTCATCCAACTATCTTCTAAGACCAAGCAGAAGTGACCACGCGATGGGGGGGGGAGATCAGATTCTCTAACTTCATAAATCACTTCTTGAAATATTACGTTCTTATGTATGTTTATTTGGAGATCTCCTTCATCGTCGCAGTCTCTTTTAAAATTAAATTTATCTCCCTGTGTATAGAAGAATGACTGGTCGCATTCGTCTTCTACATTGATAATGAGCTTAAACGATCCAGTTAAGCATTTGATAAATTTCTTCTTTGCTTTTTCTTGTTGGTCTCTATCATAATAGGCGTGAGCCAATTCAAGGAGGTCTTTATATTCTCCATCAGTGAGTTTTTCTTTCAGTTCTTCAATCTTTCCAGCGAGATTTTGTAGGTCTTCCATGTTGTTCGGTATATGTTGATTCGAGTTTTGATTTGTAAGTCAAATTTAAATGTATTTGAATACAATAATGAATCAATTAACAGAAGAACTCATGAAATTTAAATATCCAAAGAGTTATTCTCGAAAAAATGTCTTACGTGAAGGTGATCTGTGTTATCAAGCATTTGTTTTAGGAAAGGTTTGGTCGTGGGCTCACAAGGGAGCAGATGAAACAGGTCATCTGTTGAGAGATAATAATAATACTTATCTTGATAAATATCAAAGGATCAAAGAATTATCGCATGAAATCGCAGATGAATTTGGTTGTGAATTCACAACAATACAATTTAACAAAAATTATCGATGTCAAAAACATATTGATGGAAAGAATGCAGGGATTAGTCATATTATCGGATTAGGTGATTATGAAGGTGGTGAACTCTTAATTTATTATGATGGAGCAGATAAGAAACCTACATCTGTCGATATCAAGAATCAATTTTATTCATTTAATGGATCAGAGTATTATCATGAAACTGCTCCCTATACAGGCGAAAGACATTCAATTGTTTTTTTTAGTCTTTAACATGATGGTTTGACCAATACCTGATTTCTTTTTTTTCAGATAAAACATCTTAGGATATTTATCTTGAAGAGTAACTATTGATTGATTAATCGTATCTAATCGATTCACATCTGCCTGAGCTCCACCACCATTCGCCATAAATTTTGTTTTAGCAGCTATGTGGTTTAAGCGAACTTGTCCACCATATATTTGATAAGACCTTATCGACCTTTCATAATCATCGATATCATCTACATGCAACTGATTCATATTTCTACAATTGATACATCCAAAGAAATTACCAATGATAAATTTGTAGTCAGTAGTTATTGCTTTTGAATTATTCATAAACCTCGGGTTACAGCAAGTATATAATCCCCAAAGTTTTAGTGAATGCCCTTCACATAAATGAAAACCTGACATCACAATATGTTTAAAATTAATCAAATCATGTAATCTTTCTGTAGCTGGATCAAGAATTTTTAATCCTTCGATATCATCATCTAAACATAACAGATGCTCACCTTCATCATAATAATTAAATATGAAATTTCTGATATTTTTGAGACCCTTACACCCAATAATGATATTGATATCTTCATGAACTACTGAACGATAAGCATCATATTCATCATCCCCAGCAACAAATAAATCAATTTCATTAGGTAAATAACCTGATTCATATAATGTTTTTAGAGATTTATCATTAATGGATGATGAACGATGATAAGAAGGAATTACAATTCTCATTTAATTATGTAAATATTTTAATGACCTCCAATAAACGGATTAATCACAGGGGGAGCATAATCGACGACAGGCATGATACTGATTGTTCCCGGCTCCCAAACGATACATTCTGGTTGATTTCTTTCAAAACACATCATCTCGGTGCAAGCTCCGATTTTTCCATTGGTGACAGAGCATGTATTACACCCATCATTCCAAGTAAGGCATTCAGTAGGAATTTCACAGGCAGTAATCCATGTGCGAATGCATTGATTTAATATTTCACACCAAACATATCCAGCAGAAGGCATACATCCATCGATGATAACAGATCCAATTGGTTTCGGGGGCATTTTAATTAATTGTAGATTTTTTTTGTGAATGATAATAAACAATGCCATCAAAGAAGAAAAAAGGAACCATTCATCAAAAACCTCAACACAACTTAACTTGTGAATTACCTAAAATATCTATACTGACACCCCTTTACAATAGGAATAAATTCTTACCCTTGATGTTAGCGAATGTGAAAACCTTTGATTATCCTAAGGATAAACTTGAATGGTTTATTCTTGATTCGAAGGATGGTGATAGTGATGTGCAACTCATTCCAGACCAAGAAACATATGAAACAATTCGAAGACAAATTCATCCTATCAAACTTAAATATGAATACATTGATCGAAAGATGACTATCGCTGAAAAGCGAACATACTTAACAAAAAAGATGACTTATCCGTATTTTGCGAATATGGATAGCGATGATATCTACATGGAATGTTTCTTGAAATATTCATTAGATTTAATCAGAAAAAATAAAGCAGGGATGTGCGGGTCGCCTGAAATGATATTTGTTTGGCCTCATCTCGATTACAGGGTTACGGCGATTAAGTGTGAAGCGAAGCGTCAGGCACATGAAGCAACATTCTTCGGAACTAAAAAATATGTTCGGTCGATGAACTATTACACAAAGAATGATGAAAAAGGGGAAGGAGCATCACTTATTGATTTTAATGAAAACAATTTTGTTTCATCAGAGTGTTGCTTACAGATGATATGTGTATGTCACAATACCAATACTTGTAATAAAGATTCATTTGAAGAGATTAATATTCAGGAAGCAGATATCACAGGAGATAAAAAAGATATCTTAGAAATGATCATGGCAGAAGAAATAGCATCAGGTAAGGATAATCAATCACCCTTTACAATTCCTGATCAGGGCCACGAGATTGCGACAGATACAGGTGAAGATAATCCAAATCTCATGTATGATTAACGCAGTTACAAGCACTTGTTCGCTTAATCCTCGAGCCAAATGATATCGCGAGGTAGGTTCATCTTGTAGCAGTAATAGAAGCAATCAAAAGCACATTGTGGTTTCCATCCCTCTACTGGTTTCCCATCGACGAGTTTCATAAAATGAATTCGCTTACGAGGAATGATAATCTGTAATTGTGAATCATGTCCCATGAAATTCTTCCTAAAATAACTCGTGCAAATTTTAGCAGAAGGCATTATCATTATGAAAGGTTTATCCAGTTCCCTTAATCGATTCATAACTTCTTTACTCTGACTGAACGGCGGATTACTTATTATCGCCTCACCTTCATTTGAAAAAAAGAAATCATTATCATTATGAATTACCTCTTGACAACCCAATTCTGTTAAATATTCCCCTGATTTACCATCACCTTTGAATGGTTCCCATATGACTTTATCCTTGGGAATGTAATCATCAATCGCTTCCCAAGCAGACTTAGGAGTCATGTAGTCATCATGTTTTTTGAATGTAATCGGTTGCATTGTTATGTAATGAAGACAAAATAATAAAATCAATTTAACGCGATTTCCCTTAACACTTCTTTACCCGATACCCTTTCATATTTACTATTACTGAATTTACTCTTAGACGCTCTTATTTGTGATGGATCGGGTCTTTCGACGAATGATGCTGGGAAGTTCACATATTGAGACCTCATAGTGTGTAATATCATCGTATCTATTGCTCTTGGACGACCTCTTTCTTCTGCTGCTTGAATCATCTTATATGCTACTTCCCACGTAGGAATGTATATCGCTAAACACATCAGCATGCGATAATCGGCATGTGGTATTTTGTTTATCCCTTTTTCGAATTCTATTTTTTTAGGCCCATCAGTTAATCTGTTATGATATGATAATCCACCAAGATATGTGAAGCCGTCTTGGGGTAATTGAGATGAATCAGGTATCGGATTGATTAAGTGAGCATCATCCTCCAAAATCAGAACATCATTAATTTTATTTGTGACAATGTATCTCCATAACCTTGTATGAGATAAATAACATGCACATTTCGCCTTATGTTCTTTTGGATCAATATTCCACATACTGACCATATCAGAAAAGATTGGATGTTGATAAGATAATTCATCATAATGAGTAGCAGACCATCTCGTATATGTTTTATCATCTTTGTAATTCTCCCATCTATCTGTTGCCTTATCGAGATTTATGACGAATACTTTCATTATTTAAGATGATTCATATAATTAATCAAATGATAAAATAAATGTTTCGTGAGTAACCTTGAATGAGAATTTATCTTTTTTTGATGAACCGTTTAAAGAACCCTTCGGTCTACCACGTGCCTTCTTGGGTTCATTCTCGGCAATATTTTGTAATCTGTCAAGATATTCTTCTTGTGTGTAAACTATTCCTTGGGTATTTCGACGAATGGGCATATCTTTACTTTTCATTAATTACATGGAATATTTTTAAATCAAATATTTTACGCGATGTCATCTAGATCAACAACTTCTTTTTCTTTTTCTTTTTGGGGCATGAGTTCTTCATCTTCATCTTCGACCTTATCCTTATCCTTTTGTTTTTTCTCGTTGTCTTCTTTACGTTTTTTCACTTGATCTTTAAGACTCTTCATCTCTTCTTCCGAGGGTGGTCTACGCTCACACTGGAAGATATAACAGAGATTAACCTTACATAAACATTTTGATTGCCACAATACCAGCAACAGGGAACTCACGGCAGATAAGACAAGGACGAATGCTCCTGCAACTTGATCTACCGAATAATTTTGTAATTTACCTTCTTCGCTCATTATTTAATTAATTAATTGAAATTTTTTTCTAATGAACAATCATAATAATGTCCGAAGTCGAAAGTGATCCTGTTGTTGTCGAAGAACCTGTTGTTGTTTCCAAGAAGAAAGGTCGTAAGAAGGCGGTTAAGACCCAAGAACCTGCCGAACCCGCCCCCGCACCGACTAAGAAGGGTCGTAAGAAGGCTGCTGCTGCGAAGGCTGCTGCCGCCCCTGCCCCTGCCCCTGCCCCTGAACCAGTTAAGATTGATAAGAGCACGAAGATGACCGATGCTCAGAAAACTTCCCTTAGAGAGCATATGCTTGCTCAGCATGCTGATGGTAAGATGTCTGTTAAGGATGGTAAATCGATGCGGATGAAGTTAATGTCTCGCATGCGGAAGGGTATGACTCTGGAAGAGGCTAAAAAGGATATCGCCTAATTTTTTTGTTCTCTAAGAGCAATATTTTCATTAAAAATTTGACTTGACCCTCAAAAGGTTTAATCAACTACAAACAATCACCAATAAGTATGGTGTGTCACGCGATGATCACACCGACTCCTGAATCTATCCTTGAAGAGTGTGCCAAACTCAGGGAGGAAAACGAGCGGCTGCGTCGACGGAACGACGCTAAGGTTATCGAGAAACTTGAAGATGAGATAGAGGGCATGCTAAAAATGAATCATATTCAGACCCAGACCCACGCCAGATATAAAGAAGACGCGGAAAGGGAGGCACGGGCTTCCAACAAAACTTACATGAAAATCAACGCGGATAGAAGTCGTATATTGAAAAAATCGAAGAGACAAGAAAAAGAGATTGAGGAATTGAAGGCGGAGAATGAGCGGATCCTTGATAAGGGATCTCAGGCTCTGTCAGACCTATTCATTGAGAAAGAGAAACTCAAGGCGGAGAATGAGAAACAGGAAGACATTATTAAGAAACTCGCCGAGACAATTCGCGACCTTCTACCGAATGACCCCCACGAAGCAGACAAATATATAGATATTGCCCATGGCGAACAAGAAGATTAATCAAAACTGAGCTCAATATATTTCCTTTCGAATTTAATTTTAGGTAATAGGTCTGCTTTGTTAATTTTTTTTTGCTCTAATGTTTTCTTCATTTTAGGACTCAGTTTCGGTTCAATCTTATTTCTGATTTTTGGATCATTATTTATTTCATTAATCGCTCTACGACATGTAGGGATATCACAATGATTCGCTACAAGTATTCCATCTTGATAAATTTCATCTATCGATAAATAATCAGTGAATGATATCATGTAACCATTCCGTGCATAATTAATGATTCTTTTAGCTTTCTGAATCATTTCTGTTTTTTCTTTGTAATTTAGTTCTTCATTCGATTTAGGTAATGCTAAATATTCAATCAAATCTTCATTATGAAAAAAATCTGGATAATCAGGTGAAAAAGATATCTGAAAATCCTCAGTCACTAAAAGTTCAGTGAGTGTTAAACATAGTTCTGCTTTGTTGAATTGCTTTGGATCATCAATGGGAATATCATATGAGTGAATGAAATCAATTAAATCTTTTTTCGTAAAGGTTTTGTGAATCATTTATATGACCAAATAAAAAAAATATGGTAACTATAATGATAGCAAGAATACTTAACATATGGCTCGGTCAAAAATCATCCCTTGACTTCGACACCGAAGACGATTTCAAAGAAATGGAAATCTGGTCATCAAATATCCAAGACCCAACACATGAATTATTCAATCCGTTTCTTTTATCACAATAAATTTCTATGATATGTAAATATGCCTGAATTCGCTTTTATCATCCCATCGACTACTAACAAAAGAGATGAATGGAAGCAGGCTGAAGATAGTTATTTGTGGTCAATCTTATGTTCATCTTTGGAAAAGTATACACCTGATATCGGTAACAGAAGAATTAAGTTATTTATCGGTTATGATGAGGATGATAGAATTTATTCCATTGAAGAAGAGCGAATGAAGTTCAGTGCAGTCTTCATGAATTTTGATATTGAATTTTTTCCTCAGTCGAGTTCAGTAAAAGGGGCGGTCACTACAATTTGGAATAGATTAGGCGATGAAGCAGTCAGACAGGGATATGATTACATCAAGGTTCTGGGTGATGATATTCGCATGCCTTCTGATATAGGATGGTTAGGTCATTTTCATAATCAATTAAGAAAGAATGATAATATCGGTTGGGCAGCAGGATGGTCGAATAATGATCAAATCCCTACTCAGTTTTTAATTCATAAGAATCACATTAATATATTCGGATTTGTATATCCTAATGAAATACCCAACTGGGGATGTGATAATTGGCTACATGATATCTACCCTGCGAAGTATCGGAAATGGAATAAATCATATCCTTTACTTAATGTCGGCGGAGCACCTCGCTATGAAATACAATTCAGTGAAAAATTTGTCAAAGCAGTCGTTAAAAGATACAAACCGAGATTTAATAAATTTATTTCAGAAAAAAATAGATGAACTAAATATAATGCCGATCAAACCACCTAGTCGCCCTATCGATGCAATAAGAGGTCTCTTCGAGGAGCAACAATTACAGATTAATGATTTAACAGAAATCATTAGAACACAAAGCGAGAAAATTAAACGTCTTGAAGATAAACATAAAGAAATCTTAAAGAAAGAATCTGAGGCGAAACCTGCTGGATGGTTTTTTGCCTGATGCGTTTTTTCATCAAAAAAATAATGTATAGTCATTATAAATAATGATTGGTAAAGTTTATAAATTAACTGCTCCGAATATTGAACATTGCTATGTTGGATCAACTTACTGTTATTATCCTTCGGTTCGCATGGCACATCATCGACAGGCACACAGGAGACAGACCAAGGATTACAAGGGATTATTTCAGGGTGGCGACCCTGTCATGGAAATCATCGATACGATTGAGATGCCAAATGGAAGAGAAGATGCTTGGAAGTTAAGACAATTAGAAGAATATCATGAACAAATGACAGAAAATACAATTAATGTGAGGAGATGTTATCTCACACCAGAAGAAAAAGTAATAGCACAAGGAACTGCAATTTATAAATATCATAATTCACCATTAGGAAAGTTATCTATGAGAAAATCTCATCTCAATCAGAAGTTAAAGAATGTTTCGCAGTTCGATAAGACATTAATCAAATATATTAACAACGAAATTAATTTCATTTGCGAACAACAGGTCGCTTTGAAGGCTGAACGAATAATCCTTCAGTATCCCCATCTTGATCAATCTGTTTCAACTTAATCAGTGCGAGGAACGCCTGAGCAGTAAAATAATGGTCTCGATATGACATCTTATTTTCCATTAATTTCATCTTGTGAATACATTTCCAGAATGCTGTTTTTATTCCACTAAATTTCATATTTCCATCTCTCATTCCATCAAGAATGATATTATTTCCGATATCTAACCAATCTTCATATGTATAATTTTCATTGAGCGGAACAGATGCAATCAGTTTGTTTTCGAAAAAAAAACTTAATGACCCGTCCCTTCCGCTATTTATCATGATATGATTAACACAATACTAATTACTATTTTTCTTTTAAGTCAAAACGCATATGTTTGAATGTTTCGCTGTTCCCGTTGTATGAATACACATCTTTCTTCGATGAACATTTCCAGTCTCCGTATCGTTTCTTTTGTTCGTTTTTGAGATAATGAATCATAACCGTTTGATCAGGCCAATATGCTTCACTTCCTTTCATGTAGTATTTTGAGATACCAGACTCTTTTGTCCCTGAAATTCGATGAATTCTGCCAATAATGAATTCAAAAGGAATCTGAGCACGTTCCGAGTTTATAGCGATTGAACTTGGATCAATCCATTCATAATGCTGATTGATAAGTTTCATGAAATGCTTCATCTTTTGTTCGGAAGTATATTTACGCTTTGCCGAAGTTCGAGGCTGGGGTTGACCGAGCGAAAGGAGTCTTTCAAGTGATTCATCGATTTGTGTGCCCTGCTCTTGCGTCGATACCTTTGGTTGCGCGGGCGGGCGTTTTGATAATTCATCTTCAAGTAATGCGACTTTGTTTTCTAATGAAACGATGTTATTCTTCTTCTGTTGAGATACTTGTTTACTTAATTCTTTATTTTGTTTTTCAAGACAATGAATCTTACTTCGCATTCCATTTGCCTCATGTGAAAGATTAGATGATTGAATATCGACCCGACTACGTTCTTGGGCGAGTTTTGTAATGAGTTTCTTGTTCTCTTCATATAGTTCATCCTTCTCTTCTTTGAGAGATTCAATCTCGGTAGTCATCTTTTTTAGTTCTTGATTAATGATTTCCATTACGAGTTATACACACTATAATTACTTAAATAAACTTTAAATCAAATTTACATGTAATAAGGCGGGAACTGATCAACAAATCCCATATATTCGAAGTCACTCATATAGTTCCTTAATTTCGAAGAAAGTTGTTGAGTGATGATTCGCCATGTTTTCTCATGTTCTTCCATTTTCTTTATCCAATGTTCATTATGCATTGCCTTTTCATCTAATTCTTTTTCTCTATAATTTAATTCTTGTTCCCTTTCATAAAATTCATCGCATCTCTTTTCCCATTGATTCTTCATATTTTCGCATTCAGTATAATTTTGATAGCAAACAATAATATGAATTTTTGGTTTATAATCTTTGAGAAGAGTATGTCTCCAACTCCTTGAATTTTTTCTCGCTTTTTCAGGCTCACACATTTTCATGAACTCAATAATTTCATCGATATTCTTATTGACATATTCTTGATTGATTTCATTATTCATTTATATTCATTATACAATTATTTTTAAGTAAAGCGTCGATATTCTCGACGTGCTGGTAATGGTCGTGTGGGGTGTTTTTGATGAATGGTCTATTACGCTAACAAGTCGTAAATACTGAGTGTCGGATATTCCAACGCTTTTCATGAAAAACATACTTTGTAAAAATAAAATAAAAGATAAGAGTTCTCTATTATGAATCTTAAAAATAATGAAAAATCGACCAAAACGTTCTAAATATCGACGCTTATGATCAAATAATGATAGATTTCTTTTAACACAAATGAGTTGTATAATATTCATATGCTTCTTGAATGACTCTAAATTCATCACTTGTATCTTCATCATTTTTATCTGGATGACTCTCTAAAATTCCTTTGCGATATGCCTTTTTCATATCTTCTTCTGATGCAGATTTCTTAAGCCTAAATATCGAAAAGGGATAATCTTCTGCATCTTCTGGATCAATCTCTTCATATGAGCATGGCATTTCCCGTTCACCAAAATCTCCGAAAGGGTCGAAATTATTAAAGAAGTTATTCCACCGTTCATCATTATCCTTACGTCGTTTTTCTTCACGAATTGATTTCATTCTATTAAGTTCATCGGCAAATTGTTGATAATAATCAGGTAAGTGAGTATATTTTCCAGCAGTGGTCGGACATCCTTGATATGCGAGACTTGGATGGTATTTCATTAAACAATAGAGATATTTAGAATTTATTTTTTAACCGCCTTTTGTTTTTTGCGATTAGTCTGCGGTAGATCAAAAACATCAGATTCTTTCACTTCCTTATCTTTTTCGATTACCTTCTCGACATCAATCGTTTTTGATAAAGGCATAACTGTGACATGCGATGCTTTACTCGTATCGATATTATCGGTCAATTTTGCGATTGGTCTGACCTTAGATTGTTTCTTCTCAGGTTTGTTTGAGAGACGCTTTTTCTTGGGTTTGTTTCGATGAGGCATTTTATAAATATATGTTTTAAATTTTTTTAAAACTGATATTATAAATAATGAGTTTGATAATTACTTCGTCGAGCGAGGGTTTAGATGAAACCAATCAAATCGGTATCGCTAAACCAGAGCAATACAAAAATCACATGAAGAATTCTTTAATCATCGAACCTGATTCTGAAATTGCAGTTGAGAGTGTTAAGATTAATCGTTTACCTATGCTTGATGCTGGTGCTGCTATTGTTGGTAACTTTTGGTTCGGTGAAAGATTAGCAGCATCTCCGCTAAATCCTTGGGCAGAAGGCCCGTTAGAAGAATCCCTTTCCTACATAATTCCTACTCAAAATCTGATTGGTAGATCGGTTACACCAGTAGATTTTGCGGATTTATATGTGAAGACATTGAAGGAGGCGTATTCCCTACATCCTGAAATAGACTCAACTAAGATTGAGATGAATGCTCAATTCGGCACTTCTGGCACTTTCACTGGATATCAATACAAAATACCTCAGATAGGGGCTGCTGCTACGAATGCTCTACCTGTGGCTACTTCATATGTTGCTACTATTCCTACTGCGATTAGTGCTTTTGATAGTGGGGCATTTGTTACGTGGGATGGTAGTGAATTGAACGGGGCTCAGGGACAATTCGCTCAATTACAGCCTCGGGGTTCAGATGGCGGCCCGATTGCTATGTTCGATGGATTAGTCCAATTTAATCCAGCAGGATTAGATGAATTCACTGTCGGTTTATCAAGACCTTATTGTCCAAAAGTTGCTCAAACATCTCCTATCACCGCTGAAAGTGGTGGTGATGAAGCATGTCAAATTCCTGAGGAAGTATTTAAACCTGATGCTGGCGGTTGGGGCGTAGGGGCATATAACGAAGATTTTTATGATTATTGTGTCGAAGTAGCATCAGATGGCTTTGTCAGGTTATATCACGCTTTACCTGCTCCTAGCGCAGATAGCGACGCTCCCGACGGCTACGGTGGTTCTGGTATGCGTATGACAGAGATTAGATATTATGAAAAAAACAATACATCATTCACTCGCGACAATAAAGAAAACTCATCTTTTGCTACTGGAACTCCTATTACATGGTCGGGTTCAAAAGGAACTATATTATTTGCAATTGATGGCGAAAAAGTAACTATTTCTATTTCTGGCAATGCTAGTGTCTTGTCGTCCCCAAAATTAGTGAATGCTTCTATGAAGGGTCAAATTCCTAAACCTATCGCTCAAACCTGTTGGAAGATGTATCCAACTGTTTCATTCTGGGACGATGATGAAGATTTACCTATTCAGAAATATAGTGGTCGAACAGAAACAACTATGTGGAATAATCAACCTGAAAATTCTTGGATCACTAAAACCTTAATGAAAACATTTCTCAATGAAGGTGATGGAACAATCGGTGCCTCAAAACCTACATTCTTTGAAAACCCAAATCGTAAGGAAAGACCTCCTTGGAACAATGCTCTCACATGGGGATTATCAGTAGATAATAGGGATATGTTTGTTCCTTATTCTGCTTACGACGCTACCCCTGCTGTTCCTGAAGAAGGCGGACTCGTTCATACGTATCAACCAATCACAGCAAAGGTAATCAATGATTATGAAAATATCTTCATAGTAGGTAAGTCTGAAAGATATATGGGTAGGGCTATCCAGCAGTGGCAACCGAACTCGGGATTTAATTTAGGATTTTATCCCATGGGATTTACGCCTCTGGCTGGTTCGATGACGGTAAATGTCGGAGCATCATTTGTATCTGCACAGCGACCGAGCCTAATGTCACAGCACACATCGTTTATCAGAGTTCCAACATTCACTCATCAAACATTTAATTTCGGAACTGGTAATCCATCGAAGATTCTGTTTCAAGTTCCTCGCTTCGATAATGCTGGCACGGAAACAGGAGCATTATATTATCAGAATAATGATAAAACATATGTGGATTTAAATAACGCTCAGCAGTTAAATATCACTGAATTAGATGTTCATATGGTGAGAAAGGATGAAACATTTGTCCAAGACCTTACTGGATCGACCGAAGTAGTGTTTCATGTTCGAAAGAAAAGATAATTAAATATACAAATTAAGTCGTCTATCTTTTGTTTAGTTAAATCTATCTTTCAAATTTTTTTGTTACTCATAATAAAATGAATATTATGCCGAAAATTGAGATGCCTACGCCTCCGCCCGAACCTATTAAGGAACCAGTCGTCAAAATCCACTCAGAGGTCGAAGATGATTTGCCTGAGTTAGACATAGAGGTTAAGGAAGAGGTATCTGTCAAAGAAGATTCTGATGATGATGATCAAGAAATATTTGATGATACTCCGCTCAAAGTGTTACCTGTTGAACCAGAAATCACTAATGAGTTTTCACCCGCAGGGCCTGTGAAGAAGGGTAAACGTAAATATGAAAGGAAAGCACCCATGAGTGAAAAACAAAAGGAACATCTTGCAAAGATTAGGGTCATTGCATCAGAGAAGCGGGCAAAGGAAAGAGAACGTAAGGCACAAGCAAAAGAAGATGCTCTTGTCGAAAAAGCTCAAAAAAAGATTGAAGAAAAGAATCACAAGAAACAGGTGGAAGCACAAGAGGCACAATTACAGCGTAAGAGTGATGAAGAAAATCATGCTCCGACGCAGGAAAAAGTTCAATCTAAGGCAACCCCCTTATCTCAAAACTCATTCACAAAAGATGATTTAGATAGTGCTGTTTTATCTGCGATTACGTCATATGATCAACTTCGAAAGAAACAGAAAGCAGAAAAGAAAATTCAACAGAAAAAGGATGAAGAAGAAGCAAAAATGAAAAGAGTAATTCAGAATGCTATTGCTCCTCCACCAGTCGCATCTGATCCATGGCGAAATCTATTTACTTAATTGAAATATTAAAATGTTAATCATAATAAATATGGAGAACTCCGCCCCACCAAGTATTTTACCTGTGAAAGACCCCCCGAAAGAAAAACCTCGTAAGATACTTCATCCTAATTTACCTGAACTACCTACGATTATGACACTTGTCATGCCCACGAAAAGCGGAAAGTGTCTATATGAATATTCGTTAGTAGAAACTGAACAAGGTAATATTTATATTAAGAACGTAAAAGTAGGAGATAAAGTATTAAGTGATAGCGGATATGTAGAAGTTGATAAAGTTTTTAAACAGGGTAAAAAGAAATGTTTTAAAATTATATCGGATAATGGGTGCGAATTAATATTAACAGAAGATCATAAACTACACACGCTAAACGGAATGAAACCTATGATAGAATGTGATAACGAAATGATAATTACTAAAACAGGAATCAGTAAAATGAAAAGTAAAGAATATTATGGAGAGGTAGAATGTTATGATATTTCAGTTAAAAATGATAATCATAGATTTTACGCTAATTTTATTTCGGTTTCTAATTCCACAATTTTGAGTAACCTCTTGTTAAGAGAAGACTTTTACAAAGGAGTGTTTGATAACGTGACCATCATGTCGAATACGATTGATCAAGATGTCACAAGTCGCTTCCTGCGTAAAGCCTGTGATTGTTACACTGGATATGATGATAATGTTCTGGCGGGCATCATCGAACAACAGAAATCATTTGATGATGAAGAAAGACCCTTCGTTGGAATGATATTCGATGATATTTTGGGAAGCGTGAAAAGGTCGTCTTATTTAAACCATCTTGTTACGCGTAGCCGTCATTATGGCGTAGGATTATTAGCGATATCCGTGCAGTCATTCAAGGCAGTCGGCCCGACCATCAGAAATAATTGTAATTCATTCATCTGTGGAAATTTACAGAACATGTCGGAATTAGATAAGATTAGCTCCGAATACTCGGGAATGTTCGGCGGAGATTTAAAGTTTAGACAAATATACGCCATGGCGACAAAAGAACGATATGATTTTTTGTATTTAGATTTACAGAGTAATCCAGCCAGAGCATTCAGAAATTTCGAAACACAACTCGCTGAGGGCGACAAATTAATGTTCAGTGAAGGAGCATCGTTAGATATGCCTGATTCTTCGACAGATGTAGAGGCCATCCCTGACATGAAATAAATCAAATAAATTTGAATTGAAATAATTAAAATAATAATCATATCATAAATATGGCGAAAGCAAAAGATGGTTCCGAGTGTTTTACTCGCACGAACAAATCTGGTGGAAAATATACGACCTGTAAGGGAACTCAGAAAGGTGATGTGAAGATGTCTTCGAATAAGAAAGTGACTCTTGCTCAGCAGGAAAAATCTAAGGCTGCGGCTGCGAAGCGGAAGGCGAAGGCAAAACCGAAACCTAAGAAAACCCCAAAGACAAGAGAACAACTCGTCGCTGATAAAGTAAAAAAGTTAGATGGTGAAGATTTATCTTATTTGGAGAAAATCGTAAGAGAATACGGAACTCACTGGATGCCTGCTGGTAAAAGAAATGAAATTGAGAGGGACGCGGCTAAAATCATAATTGAAAATAAAAAGGGTCGTGTAACTGGGCCAAATGGAGGAGTAGATAGATTCGCCCCCACTACCATCAGTCAATCAAGGCAAAATGAAATGGAGGATATGATGGAATATATGACCTTCTCTGGACAGATGCCTATGGGGTCTATGGATCCAGATTTTATAAAATTTCAAGCACGTCGCCGAGCGCCCGAAAAAGCGGTGAGAGTTACCCTCCCTGACGGCACTATCTTGGAGCAAACGAAGGATGGAGCAAGAGTTGTCTCTGATTAATCAAACCAGATACTCGCATTTTCATCATAAAAATACGGATTATCAGCGGAAACATAGATACCTTTTTTTGCATTGTGGATCAACATTAAATCATGAATCGATGATTCAGGAACAATATTAGCGAGCATATGGTGACCAGTCGTCTGGAATACTAAGCGACCCTTCCACGTATCATATTGTTTTATCGATTGTTTTTCAATAACTCTTTTTTCAACTTCATTCATTATCTCAATAAATAATGGATTATTTTTTGATGAATACATCACAGCATTATACGGTTTCTTCCGAACATCATTCGACCATGTGGTGAAGCATTCGTTAAAACCTTTGAAGTAATCTAAATTTTGTGTAGGATAAACATCACAGTCCACATACCATCCACCATGAGTATGAAGAATTAAATAACGAATAAAATCACATCTTTGAATATCGAATCTGAACTCTGACCAAAGACAAATATATTGAGGATATTTTTCAATAATCAATTCTTCACAATCCTTTAAGTTCCACATTTTGTAATGATAATTATGTTCCTTACAGAATTTTTTTGTTCTTTCGACATTCTTTTTGAATACTGGTATTTCATGTAATTCTTTATCTGTGAATTTCCAGAATATTTGATGAATAATCATTGTTATTTTTAACAGACAAAATAAAATAAAATATTAAACATATCATAAACAAAATGAACTCTTTATACGGATTCGATCAAGCATCTGCCGAAGGAACTGCGTTTAATGCGAGAACAATGGATTTTAATCGCGGTGTTTTAGCAAGTAATCAGGCGGTAACCGATAAATTTAATAGTAATGTAAAAGGACAGAAAGGGGCAGTAGCAGGTGATGTCACTAAGAAACGTGAAGACGAAGCATTTTATGGTTTTAGCGATGGTAAAGGGGCTCTCGGAACTGCTGTGGGTATCGGTGAAACTGGAGCCGCGATTTACAAAGATGGTTTAACTGCTATTGGATCGAAGGCAGTAGGTGACCGTTTATCGACGATATCTAATACTGCTTCTCGTATTATCAGCGGTGATACACCGAAAGTAAATCCTTTATCCATGGTTCCTCGGAATGCGACACTCGGTATCGCTGATAGCACTCTATCCGCTGGTGAAGAGGCGGCTAACGCAGGGGGTAAAATTGAGAGTTCTGGTTTAGGAACTGCTATTATCAAGGCAGGATTAACTAAGGCTGCTTCTGTCGCTGGTAAAGATATAGGTGAAGCAAGTTTATCGGTAATCTCGGAAGGTGTTGGTAAGCTCGGTGGCGAGTTCGGCGGATTATATGATATTGGAAAAGGTATTGATGAGGTAGGTCAGGGTAAAAATTTCTTCAAAGGAGAATCAACTGGCGATAAATTTCAAGAAGCGGGAGCAGTCGCCGACCTCGTGGGAACTGCATTCCCCCCCTTAGAATTAGTCGGTGGAGCATTAGGACTTATTGGCGGAATATCTGATGCTATTGATGCTCTTAAAACAGATAAGGATAAAAGAAAAGCGGATGCGGCTAATATTCCCCCACCTAAATTACAATCTGTTAAGGTTTCGCCAACATTTCAGAGCATGGGTTTAGTCGCTTCCGCACCTGTATCAGCGAAACAATCGATTACTGGATCAAGTAGTTTTTGATTTTTAATTAATTGTAATTTTTTTATTACTCATATCATAACAAAAATATGAGCGGATTCTTTACTTCATCTGATAAAATTAAAGTTGGGCAGACATCTGTTGCAGTTCCTGCGGAGAATGGTCTCGATTACAAGGCGGGTGGTCGCATCGACCTATTCATCCCCCCGACCAGTAAATTTATTGATTTATCGCAGACCAAACTTCAATTTAGTGTAAGTCTCACTGGTGTAGGAACTTCTGCTTCGCAAAACCTTATGCGTGTTCAGTTAGACGCGGCTACAGGAGCACATTCACTAATCAGATCCGTTCGCGTCTTTACTGGTCGCAAGACTGCACTTCTCGAAGAGATTGAAGGATATGATGTCCTAACTGCCCTACGCTTTGATTACGAGACTAATGAAAATATGAGGAACAAACGCGCTCTTACATGTGGTTCGACGAGTTATGATCCAGCATGTCGTGGAACTGATGGAAATAACAAGACCCTACAAGGTAATTGTGTAAGCAATCCTTATTTTGAGAAATTTGGTTCTCAGACTGCCCCCAACCCTACGGAAAATCTTTATGATTCTGAACCCCTAGATGAAGTTAAGTGTGAATTATCGCTGAATACTGGTCTCTTCCGTAACGAGGCTGTGTTCCCAGCACTACTCACGGATGGTTTATTCATTGAAATTTTACTCCAAGATAAAAATCGAGTTTTCCGCTCTCTCGATAGCACTAATATTAATCGCTCATGTCGCCTCAACCCTGTATTTCATTCGATAAATGGTTCTGATAATGGTTCTCGGCTTGCCAATGGTTCTATGAAGGCGGGTGATAAACCGACTACCTTCTTTTTCACGCGTGAAAACAATCAGACAAGTGTTCAGAATTGTCCCTTCGTGGTGGGGGAGCGCATCAACTTGGCGACTCACACGCTCGCTACTGGTGCGGTAACAAAAGAGATGTTGGGCACAGATCCTGTGATAATCACACAGATAGAACATATCAACGCGGCTGCGGCGTTCGGCACGGCTAAAACAAAGATTACGACTACGGAAGCACTTGTCGCGGCTCCTGCTGGCGTGGGTATTAATTCCAATGCTTCTGATAAATCATGGTTCTATTCTGTTCCCTTTGGCGAGGGGACTGATATTGTTACTACCGCTGCCGACTACACGGTATCGGATGTTGAGATGATTGTTGCTCAGATCCAAGTCCCTGATGGATACGAGCAATCGATGATTGGAATGATGAAGGAAGGTGGAACTATTAATTATGATTATCGTTCTTTCACTAATTACAGATATTCTCAGTTAAGTGGGGATAATTACGCAAATATTCGCCTACCGCTTATTGAGAGTCGTGCCACAAGTATCCTATGTATCCCTACGGATGCTTCTAATTACAAAATCGGTGAAATCCTAGCGGCCTCGGGCACTTATCAGTATAATGTCCCCGAGAATACATCTGAGGAAAGTTTCGCTGAGCGGTCGTGTCGCCCTGCTATCACTGGTATAGCGGATCTGATCCAATCGTATCAGTTGATATATGATGGAAAATTAAATCCGAGTCGTCGTGTTTCTACGTCAAGGATTTCTGCTCGGAATAGTATCTCGCAACAGTGGCTGATTGAGGCGGAAAAAGCACTCGCGATGGCGGATATCGAGCCTCTATCCTTCCTTCAATTCCAAGAGAACTTCTTCATCGGTCGAGCACTCGCCCTCGGTAAGAATGCAGTTTATGATGCTCGCGGTAAAGACTTCAATCTCCAAGTTGATTATTCTCAGGGTGGTCAGACCAAGGATAAACTCTGGCAGAACTTTGTCGCACATATCCGTCGCCTCGAAATCAAGAATGGCGGGGTAAGTGTGATGGTCTAAGAAAGATAGAACCAAATAATTATTAATTGTTATTAATTTTAATTTTTTTGTTGCTCATTTCATAAAACAATATGACGAGCATGATGAATATCGATATCGTTCCTTCCAACGTTACGGCGAACTCTAAGGTCTCTTTCCGTGGGGGACAGCCAGTAATCCAATTTATAATCGGTGAGCAGGATCGCTTACTGATGGGTAACTCCCTACGCTTCACTGGTAAATTCAGATGTCTTTTATCTTCTGGATCTTCTTCTGTTTCAAGCACCTCTGCTCTATCTATGTCCGAGAAATTAGGAGTTTATTCGTGCATTGACACACTAACTATTAAGTCCCAGCGGACTGGGCAGACAATCGAGAGTATTCGTAATTACAATCGCTTCCTCGCCTCTTACCTACCAGTCACCACGTCCAAAGAAGATAACATGGGACATATGTATGAATCAGCATTAATTCTTCCTAACTATGCTGCTCAGACATCTTCGGTTGTTAATATTCCTTCTTCGTCGAGCACTCAGAATCATTTCTGTATGAGTCTCCCTTGTGGTTTGTTTAACGGAGGCGAACCGATTCCGCTCATGGAAGAGGCAGTCGGGGGACTTTTGGTTGAGCTTCATTTAGCACCTGATAGTCAGGTTTTCCATACGCAGCGTGACGTGGATAGTGCTTCCTACACGGATAGTTTCTATGAATTCAGTGATATTAGTCTCGCTGCTGAACTCATGGAGCCAGATGCTCAGACGCTTCAACAGTTAAAGAGTCGTAGTTCGGCAACCTATGAATACAATTCTATCTCTTCGTATTACCAAACTATTAATTCAGGAAATGGAATAATTAATTTCCAGTTAGGGTTAAGTCGTGTTCTAGGTGTTTTCGCGAATATTGTTCCAGCGTCTCATATCAATAATGTTAAGTTTGATGGTCTCGCTACTCTGTATCCGACTAATGATAACGGAACGGCTGCCCCTATTAACGAATTATTCTTCACTCGCAACGGAACTAAGTTTCCACTTGATTTCAATATCACCACCCTCCTTCAGGATGATAATACTTTTGAGGAAGATGTTGATCCTCAGTCTATTGATCCAGCGATTGTGTTTAATTACATGAATGCTATTGAGCGATTCGCCAATATTACTCGCACATCGGTAAGACCGCAGACTACTCAGTATCTTGATACTGCTCGGTTTGATAAGGATACTGCCTTCGGAGGATGCGGATGGGGTCTCGGAGTTGCATTTGATACGGTTTCTGACCAAGGAATCGATTATTCTCGGGTTAACTTTGGAATCAATATGAGTCTCATGCTCGATACCGATTCTCCACAGTCCATTTACATGTTCGCTCACTCGAAGAACACATTGGTGTTCGGCCCGCAGGGTCTAAGCGTAATCTCTTGATTCACCATAAAACTGTAAAATTTAATTTATTTATTTTAATTTTTTTAATTTCATTCATTATAAATATGTCTGACGAAGTCCAAAGTTCCATGGTTGAAAGGGAGGCTGTTGCCCCCTCTGTCCCTGATCTTCTACGTGTATCCCCTATGGATACGACCACCTCTACTGATGTCGAGACATCAATTACTGATCCTGTTGTCATTAGTGATAATTTTTGCAGATTTGTTCTGTTAAATAAAGGTATTCTTCATTCTCATTCTAAGGTTACCCTCGGTCTAAAAGCGGAAGCAGCATCATCCTACTTCCCCCTCACTACTGGCGTAGCGTCTCTTATCCAGCGAGCCGCCCTCAAAGTCGGTGGCAAGACTCTTCAAGAGATTGATGGATACGCTTACATGACTGCCTACAAAAATATGTTCATTTCGAATGAACATCAGAGGGAACGCGAGCAGGTTCAATCTGCTAAGTGTATATCTCACGAATTCAGATATTTTGATAGATCGGCTTGTGATACTGCCAACGCTATCGCTGGTCAGACTGGGCCGGATTGTGATACTCGTGCTTTCACCTATGGTCTCTCTAACGGTAAGGAATACAAACAGAATAGTTCCAGTGTTCTGCCTTCCCGACTCAATCATCATAACTACCTGAATCTTAAAAATGGGCCTCTATTCCAGATTGCTCTATCGGATCTATTCCCTATGTTGAAACAGACTCAGTTACCTCTCTATATGATGGAAGAGCAGGTATCTATTGAATTAACTTTCACTAGTTCGATTGCTGACCGAGCATGCTCGGCACAGGGTGCTGGGGCTCCAGCCGCTCTCATCGATACGAGTAATGTTCAGTTCGTAGCAGATTACATCTATTATCCTCAGGAGATGATGGAAGCATACAGACGTGCTAACCCTGTTATCAATATTAATCATTTTGATTATCGTCATTCGAAGGTATCTGTTTCTGCTACATCTGCTTCTGGTAAAATGCTCATTCGTAATTTAGGCGGAGCAGGCCGTATTGTTACCAAGGTAATCACTGGTATCCAATCGGATTTGACGGATAATGATAGTATTACGAATCAGTATCATAGTGTCGCGCCCGAAAGACATTATTCTTTCGGTCAATTGCCACAGGCTACCAGTGTTAATGGATCATTAACTGTGAATGTTCGTTACAATGATAGGTTTTTGTATCCTATTGATGTTGTCAATCCAAGTCGTCAGTTCCATAACACTGCTCAGGCAGAGGGCATGGTTCCGTTTGTTACTCGTGAAGAATTCTCTGCTGAGGGTGTTGCATTGACTGATGATACATTTGAGGGTTACAAGCAGAATGAAGGTGATGCTGCTGATGAAGATGGTATCCTCGGTCGCTTCAACTGGCTCGCCTACCGCCTGAATCGGAATGAGCGTATTAACTCGCGAGGTATCGAATATTTTTACAAGTATGAGGGTCTTAACAACTCGGGGTCTTACACTCAGCGGTCATGGCTGGAATTAGCGAAACTTACTACTCTTCGTGATGGTTATATCCAGACAGATTTACTCTAAACGGAGTAGGCTGCGCTAAATTAATTCTTTAATTACAAATAAAAAATCATTCATATCATAAATGAGTGGTCAGGGTTATGTTCAGACAATCTTAGTTGATTGTAATAGGATATCATCAATCGAATATAATGCGAGTAAATTATCAAAAACAAATAATGCTCTTTATACGAACAAAATATCAGATGGTATCACGCTGGATATCGGAGATAAAGTATCTGTTGCATCAGCACATATCGCTCAAAGAGGTGCTGGATCAACTGTCATCGAATTCGGTGGTGAAGTATTAGGTCATACGAATATTTCATATTGTGAAACAATCAGTTCATCGTATATCGGGTTTGGGCCTGAATCGGCAGATAATGCTTCACAACAATCCCCTACTGGATACGCGTTTGAAAAATCATCAATCGTAACTGAACAAGTAGCAATGAAAGATAATGAAGTATCAATCGTCATAGATTATTACAAGAATGCTAATGGTGAAAATTATATCACTCTACCGAGGAATCATGGCAATTGGGGGGCGAATCAAAGCGGGTCGAATAAAGGTCTAACAGATTATCCTTCTTCGCAGACTGCGAATGGAGTTAATCCAGAAGCGTGGTGGGAAGTCCCTGATGGTTTCCCTGTGGGATGTATCGCAGATTTAGGAAGACATTCTATTAATATATGTTTTGATGATTTTAGATATCAAGTCGTTAGAAATTCCGCATCAAGTAATAGCACAACTGTCAAGCTAAAAAATGATAATTCTAGATTCACATTATTTAAGAAAACATCAATCGTGTGGAACTTTGATAAAGTAGGGACAACCACCAGAACAGATTTCATTCGTGGTGCAGATGATGGCCCCTTATATCTTGTTAAACCTGATCCAGCCATTCATGAATATATTAGATTTAAAGAAAAAAAAGTTATTTCAGTTGATGAGGGATACAATTCTCCATCGAACATCGCTTCGAATATTACAGATGAATTAGTAGCGACAGATAATCCAACCACTATAAATTTTGGTATTGTAAATGCATCTGATACAGGTCTTAACGCGTTTGGGACAGGGCAAATTGTTAACTCTGCACTGCATAAAGCGCTCCCTTGTGCTAATTATTCAATATTTAATTCATCTACTAATAAAGAATTCTTCCAAGGAACGGTTAATGCTTCAAGTCAGGTATTGGGTGTCGGTCAGCAATCATCAGTGAATGTATCATCATCAAATCATTTAGCATCCTATGCTTATGTGGGTTTTAAGCGACCCGATTTTATCGAGGCAGGGCGAGCAAGTGGTTCACATGCTGGATATGAAATAAAAAAATTAGTCGCTCAAGCTTCATTCGCCACAGCAGTCTATGAAACCAATATTCCTTGGACAGATGATAATCTTAAAAAATTTAGTAAATTATTTGATAGGCAAAAAGATCTTTATCCTGAGTTATTAAATGGTGGTATTGAACAAGATATCGGTGATGTCACAGGAGCGATAAGAACAAATTACAAAACATTCAATACAACATCAACATCCTTATCTGCTTCATTCAGGGATGAGGCACGATTTGTTCATTGTGCTCTTGCTTATAGAGGTGCTCTCAATCCAGCGGTCGAGAGACCCACATTAGGAAGTGACCATTATAATTCATCGGGAACCATGAATTCAACAGCAGGTCTGGCAGTAAGTGCTTCCAATAATCAAACAACACCTTTTTTCTTTTATTTCAATAAAAATTGTTCTGATTTAACCGCTGATCAAACAACAGGGGATAGGTATGATAATCTCGCTTACGGATGGGCGAGGCAATGGAAATCAGGTGCCGATAAATTCATAGCATTCACAACAGAATTGATTGGCGGTATTCCACAAAATTATTTTGATTTTCAGAACCCAAAAGTATTGGCGGCTGGAACAAGAATAGGATATGATTATCATTTTAGTGCTTACGGAAACGCGGCTATCATGCCCTCATCAGGATATTTTCCTCTGGGATATTATGGTCATCAAGGAGCTCAATCGGCATCATTAATTCGAAATACATATATCGGTGCTGATAATCCTTTATTTAATTTCAATAGTATTGAGAATCGCTTCGAGCTATCAAATCTTCATACACCTGAAAAAGTAGGTAATTTCTTTAATGCTGGTGCTCCTTCTGGTTTCAATGATAATCTCGCTCCTCCTCCATCTGCACAAGGAACACAAGATTGTTACAAATTAAATAAACAATTGAATTATTCTACATGGTCTCCATCTATGTTTCCTTATCCAAAGATTAATAACACTGCGGCAACAGCACCATCAGGTAAACCCCCGACAGATGCTATAACATTCATCGAAGTGAATGAAAATCTTGAAGCGGGTGCGATTTTTGATAGTAGGTCAGGTGTCACTATATTAGATTCAGGTGTTGATGAAACAAATTTCGAAAGGTCTCTTTGGGGAACGCTCGGGTTTAACTATTCTCAATTCAATACATCTGGATCAAATATATTAAATTCAAATACAAGATTCACAGAAGATATTACAAATGTAAGTGGACTCACTACCAATGCAAATATTATCTCAACGACTGCTGTAAATTATCCTCAAAACGCATGGGGAATACAGTTATTCACTGCTCAGATTAATAGCGGAATAAATTATTACAATGCTTCTGTTAATCTGAATTCTTCTTGGGTGGAGGCTACAGCTGTGGCGGCAAACACGCCCAATCATGTCATAAGACCACCGAGCACTATACTCGCTACATCGACGACTATTGCTGCTAACAAATTACCTCGGAAACTGAAAACAGGATATTTCACATTAAGTTCAGATATATTGGATCAAACAGGATGGTATCATCAAGCGAATACCATGTCTGTTCTCGGTTCAGTCGGCAAATATTCAGCTGAGAATGATTTTGTTGAATATGGCGGTGGGGGGCCAGAATTTACAGTTACAAGAAAAAAAACAATAACCGCTATCACGAGTCAGATATTAGACCCTCTGGGTCAATTAGCTCAGGTTGGCGATAATTCAGGTATCATATATCGAATAGATAAACAAATCAATACTGATTTGAATTTTGCGGAAAATGTAATGAATGGCGTATACAAGGGAAAATAGTTCTGTTTGAGACCTTCATGGAATGTCACGGATTTCAACGCTTTTCATATTTTCATTCGATTTCATGATTTATCTTTCATAAATATATTTTCTGATTTTTTATTTTCAAAATTACAGTGAATGGGTAAAAACGTTGTAATTACCGACACCCTGCATTGGGTCACTCGGATCTATCAAATTAGATCCTGTCGAAAAAGAGGCGAACTCATGCCAAAATTAATAATCTCTTTTTTTTTGTTTTTTGTCAAACTCAATTTAAATCTAAGAATAATAAATTGAATAAATTTTAATTGTGTAACAATTCTAAAATCAACAAAGTTGATTAAAATTTATTCAATTTATTATTCTTAGATTTAAATTGAGTTTGACAAAAAACAAAAAAAAAGAGATTATTAATTTTGGCATGAGTTCGCCTCTT
>Ga0209816_1000637_pt1 | contig 27550 bp, 50 predicted proteins | sample CoawatmetaG01DNA_FD_187509 | JGI IMG/M metagenome (GOLD analysis project Ga0209816, IMG submission 187509) | Marine microbial communities from the West Antarctic Peninsula - Coastal water metaG017-DNA (SPAdes) (version 2) | ecosystem: Environmental > Aquatic > Marine > Coastal ...
CGCAGAAGCCATTTAAAAATGTGGTGGTTACTACTAACTCATCAAGCTGGTATCTGTTGTGTTGGCCCTAGCAAGACTAAAGTATCTCATGCAGTATTAAGATATAAGGGTCAATTTGTAGATAATTGGACTAGAAAACTAGGACCTAAATCTGAAATAGAAAAGAATCATACATTCCATTTCTTCTATGGATTAGGATGGGCACATTTTACAGCAATTAAAATGTTAATTAGCAAAATAGTGAGGACTATAAAGAAATGAAAAAATTTAAAGAATTAAGAGAAGGCCAGGAATCAGTTGACGAAGCTTTAGGTAACGATAATGCAAGTCATAGACAAAAGCCTAAAATTGATAAAGATGGAACCATCCATAATATCCCAGGTAAGAAAGGAGGCCTAGTTGCTTATAATATTAAGCCTAGACTTGATGGCGGCACTTTAAAGTTTGGTACAGTTGATAACGAAGGTAATATCAAAGTTATGACTGTCCAAGAATTAGCAAAGGCTTTAAAATAGTAATGCATTCATTCTTAGAACACATTGATGAAAGATTCGGACTCTATGAGGGACAACACGTTCCCTTAGAACAACCTATGATTGAAGCTACTAAGGATAAAGATGTTGAATTGAACTCTCCTAAAAGAGGCGGCAAGAAGAAATATTATGTCTATGTTAAGAACGATAAAGGCAATGTTATAAAGATTCAGTTTGGAGATACAACTGGACTTACTGCTAAGATTAATGATAAGGGGGCAGCAAAGAGTTTTGCTGCTAGACATCAATGTGCGTTGAAGAATGATAAGACCAAGGCTGGGTATTGGGCATGTCGTCTTCCTAAATACGCTAAACAATTAGGACTAACAGGTGGCGGATCTTACTTTTGGTAAACCTTACTGGGAAGACTCTGATATAAGAGAATTCGACCCAATGGCCGACGATGCGGAGTATGTATGGCATCGTGATGCTGAAGATAGAGAAGTAGAAATTATATGTGGGGAAGGATGGCAATTTCAATTAGCTAATTGTCTCCCTTGGTTATTAACCGCGGGTATGGTATTTGATATCAAAAGATTTGAATACCATAGATTAATAAAGGGGGTTACCCCACTAAAATGCAGGATTTATAAGTATGTCGACAGTACAACAACAAAGGGATGAGCAGGCCGGAAGGCTTAATAGAATAGAATCTAAATTGGATTCTATGTCTGAGGCTATAATATCGCTCGCTCGGGCCGAGGAAAAAATATACACACTAATGGATATACAAAAACAACAAGGAGCTCAGATTCTAGCCGTTATAAATAGAATAGAGAGACTCGATGATATGGTAAGAACCAATGCTCAAACTGTATCAGTAATTAATAAAATATTCTGGATAGCACTTACAGCAGCCGCTGCATCTATCGCAGGAATGCTTTTCATACAATAGGAGATTTAAAATGAAAATCAATGATAAGATTACCCTAAGCATTGCTGCAGCAGTCAGTGATGTACTAGAGGGTAAGACACCGGTTAAAGAAATGGACCCTAAGAAACACGTTTCAAAAGATGGCGAAAAGTTTGTCGTCAAAAACACTAAAGGTGATGTACTTAAATCATTCGATGATGAAGATGCTGCTGTAAAGTATGCGACTGATAATCATGACGATATAATGTCAGAAGCTGGTGAACCTGAAGCCAAGGGTGAGAAAGATTTTAAAGCCAAACATAAAATTAAGAAGTCTGGCGAGAAAGAAGATGGTACCGTAGTTAAAGAAAAGAAAACTAACGAAGTACTGGGTTTTGATAAAGACAATAACCACGACGGCGATGAAGACGAAAAGAAAGATGACGAGAAAGATGTAAAGAAAGAAGGTAACAAGTTTACCATGGCTTTGAATGCAGCTCGTAAGAACGGCGATAAAGACTTTGTTGTATCTGGTAAGAAGTATAAAGTCGAAGACTATGATGAAGATGAAGACGACAAGGAAGAAGTAGAAGAAGGTTCTTTACCACCTGCTCTTCAGAAAGCCATTGATAAGAAAAATGGTAAGAAGTCAGACGAAGAAGAAGTTGACGAAGCCGTTGATAAGAAACTTGTTAAGAAAGCTGTTGCCCTTGCTCTTAAAATGAGTGGTAATATGACTGGTGCTACTAAGAAAATCGAAAAGATGATGAAAGGTCTATCTAAAGATAAAGAAGTTGCAGCTGCATTACAACTTGCCAATGAAGAAGTAAATGAATCCGTATTGGATGAAGCCACGAAAATGAATGCTCAAGAAGATGCGAAAGCTAAGTATAAAGCATTCTTTGATAAGGCTTTAAAGAAGTTTGGTGTTGACTCTCCTGCTGAATTAAAAGGCGATAAGAAAAAAGAATTCTTTGACTATGTAGATAAGAACTACAACTCTGAAGATGAGCCTGGTAAAGATGGTGTTAGTTAATGAAAACATTTGCAAAAATTAGAAACGAATTACTTGAAGGTGTAAAAGACCTTAAGAACTATAAAGATAAGAGTCGTAAAGCTGAAGCTTCAATGACTATCGAGATAGTTAAAGGTAATACTTCTAATAAGTTTGACGATGATTTTGGATTTACTCAAGCTGAAATGGGTGCTATGGATAAAGTTATTAGTAAAGTTAAGACTATGCATATATCTAGCTTTGATGGTGGTGACTCAGCTCCTGCATCTTTAGAATTTTATGGTGATAAGGCTTCACTTGATAAGTTTTTGAAAGATTCAAGTGTAGTAAAAACTATGAAGAAATATAAAGCTAAAGTCAACGGCCCTTATATAAACAAGTAACGGCCTTTTGGGGTTATATATAATATATGATGAAAATATTTGATACCTTAAATAGAAGGAACTTTGAGCTCTATGCAGCTCAAAACTATAATAACCCTGAGTGTTTAGACATAGAGGAATTTAAGGAGGACTTGGCCAGATTTAAATATCTAAAGAGACTCCTTAGACGCTATGAACTTGCAGACGACTTGCAGATCCGACTTATATTAAATCACATAATTGTACTTTACAATGTGTTTGGAATAGAAGCTGCTAATAGAATGCTTTGGTATAAGATAGAACCAGAACACTGGACTTATATTAAACCGTTCCTGGTATTTTTAAATTACTTACCAGTAGACGAAAAGGTAGAGATACCATTGGATCCACTTATTGTGGACTTACTAAGGAAACTTTAATGGGAGTAGTATCACGTACAGCAGACTTATTTTACGCCTTTAGGTTTCTAAAGTTATTGGTTACGCCGTGGGACAAGACCGGTGCATTCGAGCAGGGTATTGTTGACGAGAATGGTAAGAGCCTTAAGAAGGCAAAGGAATTAACTACACCGCAAGAGAAAGAAGTTTTTACTGTATTTCATAGGTTAGTATTTAATATTAAGAGATTACTTAATAAAGTTCCTTTCGGTAAATCAAGGTTGGCTTCGTATGCAGCTGCGTTATTTCTAATTAAAGAGAATACGGATCTGACCGAAGACGAGATCAGAAAGGTATTAGAGGAAATTTTAGGAGACTTAGACGAGTCACTTAATGAGAGCTCATTCTATATTAAGAATGAAGTCCTTAATCCTGGTAGATATAAATTAACAGCTGAGATTGCAAGTACTACTACCGGTGAGATTATTGCAAACCCGGGTGACATGGTACAATGTGAATCACATAGTTCGCCATTCGGTAGAATTTTCGATACTCCAATATATGAAGTAACGCATTTAGCAACCAAACAAAAGCTGTACATAAGCAGTGGAGACATAAAGATATGAAAAATTTTAAGGATATGTGGGAAGACTCAGCGGCCAATTCAGTAGGTGCTGGTGGTGTTGATATGCCTGCAGACGTCCAACAAGCTAAGAAAAAGAAGAAGCCAGTATATGACGGCCGTACCAAAGCAGGTAGGAAGTTTGTAGAGAAGATGTTAGCTAGAAGAACAGCCAAAAAAGCGGCACAAGACCTTACTGCTCAGAAGAACAACATAGCATCGGTACAGATGAAAGAAGACCTTAAAGAAAAGGCCGACCAAGATACCGTCGATATGATATTAGCTAATCCTAAAATGAAAGCTAAAACTCTTAAAGGTTTAGATCCTAAAGCTCGTAAAGAAGTAGAAGCTGCACTCAAGAAAGCTGATACTGCTAGACGTAAAGATTATAATGCATACCAGAAGTCAAAGCGTTAGTCTAATATGAATAAATTTATGAAACCTTTTATTGGTCTAAAAAACGCATTGCGTAAGTTTTGGATATGGATAAAATCATGGTTTCAAACCTTCCACACTGTTACAGTATCTTACAATGCTGTATATGGAGACGGAGACGACCAAGTCTTTAAAAACGTCCCAAAAATAATAACTGAGAAAGAGAAAATTCTAGTCTTCATAGATGAAGAAGGCCGAAGAGTGAAGTTCGCTGGCGCGGATGGATTGAATTATAAGATAGAGGAACAAGATTAATGAATCAATTATTGATAGGAATAATACTGATACTAGGCCTAGGCGGCTACTGGTTATACCAGGAAAACCAAATACTGGTATCTAATAATGCAGCACTTGAAGGTGCGGTAGCTGAACAACAAGCAGCAATGAGTGCTTTGAAAGAGTCGTTTGAAAAGCAAGGAAAAGCTTTGATTAATATGAACAGAGTAAACGCAGTGATTGAAGCTGAGAAGGCCGAATATTTATCTATATTCTCTAGGCATAATTTAGATATGCTGGCAATTAAAAAGCCAGGACTGATGGAAAATAGATTTAATAAAGGCAGTCAAAAAGTGATGGAGGGATTAGAAGATGATACTAAAAAATTATACAATATTAGCATTGATGCTGGCACTAACTAGTGGTTGTTCTTTACTAGGAACTAAAGAAGTAGAGATAATATCTAAGCCTATTGTAATAGAAATTATGCAACCGGATCTACCGAGACCAGTAGACTTAACTGCTCCTAATTGGTATGTAGTATCGGAAGCAAAGATTGCTAACCCATGTGTTAAGGTTGAAGATAAAAGACCTAAAGCATGTGCTAAAGAAGATACAGAAAATCCAGAATGGCCTGAAGGTTATACATACTTAGATAGGTTTATGGATGAGATGAAAGAACAGAATAATGGGGAGATTGTTTTCGTTGCTACTACTATAGGTGACTATAAAGTAATGGCCGAAGATATGCAAGAATTAAAAAGATATATTAATCAGCTGGGTGAGGTGATAGTCTATTATAGGAATGTGACAATAAATGATGAAAAAGCTGCAGCAGTTGAAATTAAATTGGAGAAATAGAATGGTCGTTAAGAAGACAGAAGAATTGACATTGTGGGAAAGGGCAGAAATAGCTGCTAAACTTTCGGCCATAGCTTATATGAATGAGACAGCTGCGACGGCCGCTGCAAAGAAACTCGGTATGTTACAGGTAACTCTGATTACTAATGACGGTGCTGAAGCACTGGTATGTAAGAATAGAGATTCTCTTTGGATTGCATTTAGAGGAACAGAACCTTCTAAGTTAAATGATGTAATGGCTGATCTTAATGTGATTAAGAATACTGCCAAGGCTGGTGGTAAAGTCCACGGTGGTTTCCAAAAAGAAGTCGATGATATTTGGATTCATATTGTAAAGATATTGGATCATAATGACCAACTAAAGGTACGCAAAGATGTGTATATTACTGGGCATAGTTTGGGGGCTGCTATGGCTACCATTAGTGCCACACGTTATCAACCTAAAGAACTCTTCACTTTCGGTTCGCCAAGAGTCGGCGGAGTCCACTTCATCAAAAACATCAAATGCCCCCACTACAGATTTATGAATAACAATGACATCGTATGTAGAATCCCTCCTGCGTGGTTAGGTTTTAGACACCACGGCGAGATGATATACTTTGATTGTGATGGAATGAAAGCTACTGGTCCAACTTGGAGAGATTTCTTTAAGGGAGTCGGTCAATCATGGAAACGTTGGAAGTTCTTCGATGGTGTTGTAGACCACGGAATGCCTAACTATGTTAAAGCTATTAAGAAACTGGCAAAGGAGAAGTAATGTATTTCCTACTTATACTCTCGCTAAAATCTATCTTAGGTTCTGTGATAGGTTCATCATTCTACAATTGGTTTCAGGCCACAACAGGTGGTATCTGGTTCCAAAAACAAGTAGATAAATTCATGCAGCACTTTGCTGTAAAATATGATTTGGAACTGGCAAAGAAAGATGCCAAGTTCCGAAAACAATTTCCTTTGGTCGCCCAACGACTAGATGTATTAGAGGCCCTTTCGCACCCTAGCTGCGGCCTAGATGGATTTGATGATTACCCCCCACTGATCGACCGGATAGACGGTATTGAAGAGGATCTTACTACCCTATGGGAAGTAAACCTTACAGAAGTGACTAAGTATTTAAAGAAAAATAAATAAAATACTTGTTTACATTCCACTTGGAATGTGTTATAATATATACTATTAAACCGGAAGAACAATGAATGGGACAAACATAATGGATATCAATGTCACTAAACGTGATGGCTCTAAGCAAGAGTTTGATTTAGAGAAAGTACACAGAGTATTAGAGTGGGCTACTGTAGGTATTACAGGGGTTTCTATCTCCGAGATAGAACTCAAAGCTAATATACAGCTCTTTGATAAGATACCCGCGTATGATATACACGAGCTACTTATTAAATCTGCAGCAGAACTTATCTCAGAACACACACCAAATTATCAATTCGTAGCCGCTAGGTTGATTAACTATAAACTCCGTAAAGAAGTCTATGGTAAATATGAACCATGGGCGCTATATCAATTGGTTGTAGAGAATATTAGTCGTGATGTATATGATGCTGAAATTTTAGTAAACTACACTAAAGAAGAACTGGACGAGCTAGACAAGTATATTAAACACGAACGGGATGATACTTTCACCTATGCAGGCATGGAACAGTTTAGAGGTAAGTATTTAGTCCAAGACCGTAAGAACAAACTACATTACGAAACACCACAGATGCTATACATGCTAGTATCCGCTACGTTGTTTATGAACTACCCTAAAGAAACCCGATTAAAATATGTTAAGGATTATTATGATGCTATATCGTTATTCTACATTTCGTTACCTACGCCGATTATGGCTGGTGTACGGACGCCGACCCGTCAGTTTTCAAGCTGTGTGCTTATCGAATCTGGCGATAGTCTCGATTCTATTAATGCTACTGCCACCTCAATAGTAAAGTATATCAGTAAGAAGGCTGGTATCGGTATTGGTGCTGGCTCTATTAGAGCTGAAGGTTCTAAAGTCGGAGACGGATCTGTTGTACATACAGGCCTGATTCCATTCTTAAAATACTTCCAAGCGGCAGTTAAGTCTTGCAGTCAAGGTGGTGTTCGTGGTGGTGCAGCTACTGTATATCTACCAGTCTGGCATTATGAATTCGAGGACTTAGTTGTACTAAAGAACAATAAGGGTATTGAAGAAACTAGAGTCCGTCACATGGACTATGCATTCCAGTTTAATAAACTAATGTATGAGCGCTTACTTACTAATGGTAATATTACATTCTTTGATCCACATGATGTTCCTGGTCTATATGAGGCGTTCTTTGCAGATCAAGATAAGTTTAAAGAACTCTATGAGAGATATGAGAAAGTCCGTTCTATTAGAAAGAAAACATTACCTGCAGTAGAAGTGTTCTCTTCGTTCTTAACTGAAAGAAAAGATACTGGTCGTATCTACCTAATGAACGTAGACCATGCTAATGAACACGGTTCGTTTAAACCAGACCTTGCTCCAATTAGAATGAGTAATCTATGTTGTGAGATTGATTTACCTACATCGCCTCTGAATGACTATAACGATGAAGAAGGTGAAATCTCTCTGTGTACTCTATCAGCAATTAACTGGGGTTTAATTAATGACCCTAAAGACTTTGAGAAGTACTGTGATCTTGCTGTCCGTTCATTAGATGAATTACTAGACTATCAAGACTACCCTATTAAGGCAGCAGAGAAAGGAACAATGTCTCGTAGACCTTTAGGTATCGGTATCATTAACCTTGCATATTTCCTAGCCAAACGTGGTATGAAGTATGACGAGTCTGCATTCGAGACAGTAGATGAATATGCAGAAGCATGGTCTTACTATCTTATTAAAGCCTCTGCTACATTAGCCGAAGAAAAAGGTACAATTTCTAAGAATAATGAGACAAAATATGGCTATGGAGTTCTTCCAATTGATACATATAAGAGTGCAGTAGATAATTTAATAGAGCATAATGAAAGATTACCCTGGGACTTGCTTCGAACTCAACTCAAAGCCACAGGCATCCGTAATTCGACTCTCATGGCTTTAATGCCAGCCGAAACATCTGCACAAATATCTAATAGTACGAATGGTATTGAACCACCTCGTGCGTTAGTTAGTTATAAACAAAGCAAGGACGGAGTGATGGCCCAGGTTGTACCTGGGTATCATCACCTAAAGAATAAGTATGACCTCCTATGGGATCAAAAGTCTCCGGATGGTTACTTAAAGATATGTGCTATACTCCAGAAGTATATCGACCAAGGCATATCGGTCAACACTTCTTATAACCCAGAACACTTTGAAGACAATAAGATCCCTATGTCAGAGATGATTAAGGATACAGTTACTGCGTATAAGTACGGATTAAAACAATTGTATTACTTTAACACCTTTGATGGTTCGGGTGAGATAACAGACGAGGCTACACACCACAGTTATGAAGGTGAAGCCGCAACCTATGATGAAGATGATTGCGAGAGTTGCAAAATATAAAAGGAATTGATAAATGGCAGTATTGAAAAAGAATAAAAAGTCTCATTTAGAAAAGAATATGTTTTTAGATGAAGGCGTTGACATTCAAAGATATGATGAACTAAAGTACCCACAGATAGATAAGATCGCTGATAAACAACTTGGATTCTTTTGGAGACCCGAAGAGGTAGATATTTCAAAAGATAAAAAGGACTTCGATTCTCTTACCGAACATGAGAAGCACATCTTTACTTCCAATCTTAAACGACAGATTGTGTTGGATAGTGTACAGGGCCGTGCTCCTAATCTTGCATTCTTACCCATTGCTTCGTTACCTGAAGTAGAGAACTGGATAGAAACTTGGTCATTCTTTGAGACTATCCACTCTAAAAGCTATACACATATTATCCGTAATATCTATCCATCACCCGGCGCTGTATTCGATGGTATACTAGACGTTAAAGAAATCAATTCATGTGCTGAATCTATCGGCAAATACTATGATGATTTGATTACGTGTAACCGCGGCCCTACAAATAAGATGGATCACAAACGTGCTATCTGGATGGCTATGATGAGCGCTAATGCCTTGGAAGGTGTAAGGTTCTATGTATCATTTGCGTGTAGTTGGGCCTTTGCTGAATTAAAGAAGATGGAAGGTAATGCAAAGATTATTAAATTCATTGCACGAGACGAGAACACACACTTAGCTGCAACTAGTACCATGTTAAAACTTCTAGTAAAAGAAGATAAAGACTTTGCTAAGATTGCAAAAGAAATGGAAGACGCATCTATTAAACTATATGTTGATGTAATAGAACAAGAGAAATCATGGGCACAATACTTATTTAAGGATGGATCTATGATCGGCCTCAACGCAAGATTACTATCTGACTATATAGAATGGATAGGGTGCAAAAGAATGAGAGCAATAGGTTTACATTGTCCTTATACGGTAACCCAGATGAATCCATTACCATGGACTGAAAAGTGGATTGGTGGTGGTAATGTACAGGTAGCTCCTCAGGAAACAGAGATCACTTCTTATGTTACTGGTGGAGTTAAACAAGATGTAACTACAGAAACTATGGCAGGATTAAGTTTATGAATATAGAAATTTACAGTAAAGATAATTGTTCCTTTTGTGACTTGGCCATTGCCAAGGCTCATAAGTTGGTTATTGGGATCCCAGAAAACTCATATACGGTATTTAAAATGGGTCAGGACTTCGGTAGAGAGGAGTTAATAGAGAACTTCCCTGTAGCAAGAACCTTTCCTCAAATTAAAATCGACGGTATACCCATTGGTGGTTGGGCAGAGTTTAAAGATTTTGATATATCAGCCGCATGAATCATAAAATCGATTGCCAATTTTGTTATAAACTATCCTCTATACATATAGAAGACGAATGGGATACAGACGACAGATTCTGTCCCAACTGTGGAATGCAAGTAGAGATAGATGCATTTCCACATTATAACGATGAGGCTCAAAAACTAGATTATGACCAAGATCAATACGAGGAGTAACCCACCATGGCTCTACGAAGGTGTAGAATGGCAACCGCCAGAAGAATTCAGTCACGAAGACGTGTACGGTTTTGTTTATCTAATAACGAACCTGACCACACAAAGGAAATACATTGGAAAGAAGTTCTTTTGGAGCCAGAAGACACTACCCATAACAAAGACAAGAAAGAGGCGTAAGAAGTTAAAGGTTGAATCCGATTGGAGAACCTATTGGGGTTCAAATAAACACCTAGTAGCAGAGATAGAAGAGCACGGCACTGAAGGGTTTCATAGAGAGATGCTTCATTTATGTAAAGGTAAAGGTGAACTTGCCTATATGGAAGCTAAAGAACAGTTCGACAGGGATGTACTACTTACAGAGGATTACTATAACGGTATCATCGCATGTAGGATAGGCGGCAGAACAGTGAAGAATTTAGTTAAATAAGTGTTGACAAAGAGGTCTAAGTGTAGTATAATATACCTATTATGAACAATATAATACCATTTCCAACCGCACAGCGGCAAGAACAGATAGAGTCCGAAAGAAACTGGGCCTACGAAAACTACAGCGAAGAGTGTGCAGACACCTCTCAATTTGTTCTTATGATGCTGGAGGATTATTTTGCAGAAGAAGAATCTGCATTTGACGAGATGGATTTCAGGGAACCAGAGAATGAAGAATCACGGGATATGTACGTGATTGTAAATCTTATATCCTCGATGTTTATGAGATACGGCGGCCTTAATCATTTTCTCCAAGAGGATTTAGAGGCAATTTATAATAAAATAGAAGCGAGCAAAAATGATATTACTTGATTATAGTCAGATAGCACTTTCCAACATCATGGTGCAAAAATTAAATGATGAAGATATGATCCGTCATATGATACTAAACAGCATACGTATGTACAATAAGAGATACCGAAAAGAATATGGCCAGATGGTTATATGTGCCGATGGTATGAATACTTGGAGACGACAATACTTTCCTGAATACAAAGCTAATAGAAAGAAGGGCAGAGATGCAACTAGTCATATGGACTGGCCTGAAATCTTTCGTATCCTTTCTACAGTCCGAGAAGAACTCATGGAGAACTTCCCATACAAAGTATTGCATATGGAAGGCTGTGAGGCTGATGATATTATTGGTGCCCTTGCTATAAGAACACAAGAGTTCGGTCAAGGCGAACCAGTCATGATTATTTCATCTGATAAAGATTTCATTCAGTTGCAGAAGTATAACAACGTAAAACAGTTCTCGCCTATCCAAAAGAAAGCAGTGGTAGATAAGAACCCTAGAAACTATTTGTTTAATCACATTATGAGAGGCGACTCTGGAGATGGTATCCCAAATGTATTATCCAAAGATGCTACATTTATTACCGAAGGCTCTAGTCAAACTCCATTAAGACAGACAAGAGTTGATGATTGGTTAACACACAGTGATGACCTTAAAAGTCATATGCCCGAAGAAATATACCGTAACTACCAAAGAAACAAAACATTAATAGACCTAAATGAAATCCCAGATACTATCCAAGAATCTATTATAAATAAACATGACAGTCAAAAACTACCTATGAGAATGAAGGTATTAAACTATTTGATTAAAAAAAGATGTACTAACCTGATTGAATGCGTGGAGGAATTTTATAATGCGTAATTACCTAATCTCGGATATCCTTATCGGACAATCCAAAATACACAGCAAAGTCGACAAGATTGCTTATCTACAGAAAATGAATTCTGCACCACTTAGAGATATTCTAAGAATTAACTTTGATGATGATGTCATCTCTACGTTACCGCCCGGTGCACCTCCATATAAGAAAGATGATATGCCCGATGGCATGAACCACTCTACCCTTCAAAACCAGTTTAGAAAGTTTAAATATTTCTTTAAGGGTACATATACTAATATGAATCCTATTAAACGAGAAAGAATGTTTTTAGAGATTCTTGAAGCTATTCATCCCGATGATGCTCAAGTATTCATTGATGCTAAAGATAAAAACCTTAAGTATAAAGGGTTGACTAAGAAACTAGTTATGGATTCATTCCCTAACTTAATTCGTAAATAACTTAACTAACTTGGAGGGCCGCTTATAGACAAACCTTTATGATGATAGATTATCAATCAATTAACTCACATGGAGAAATATTATGCATGTACAAATTGAACGCCTCAAGAAAGATCAAAAAGAGGCAGTATACTATCAGAAAAAACTGAAACGCAAAGGAAAAGAAGTTCTAGCATATAAGATGCAAAAGAAAATAGAATTCCTGAATAGACATATTGAAGATATGAATATGGCGACAGTCGAAGGAAGGTAAGAGGGTTTCGGCCCTGGTCTACGCGGGGCCCTAATTAAATTATGGTAAAATATACTAAAGAAGAACTTGAACATTCCAAAAGAATCTTTAAGTCAGCAACACCTAAACATACCTTAGATTGGTATATCAAATGGGTAGCATCTATATTTGTACTATGTGCAATGTCTATGAGAGGTATCGACGGTCTACAAATGTACGACCTGAGTTTCTCTGTAGTAGGTATTACATTATGGTTATGGGTATCTATTCTATGGCAAGATCGAGCTCTCATTATTCTAAATGGAGCTGGAATGCTACTATTACTAAGAAACATATTTACAGCATTAATTGGTTGACAAATGCACTACAGTGTGTTATAATATACCTATATTAAATGATGAAGAGCATACATGAACATATTTATTTTAGATAATGATCCAGTGAAAGCTGCACAACTTCAATGCGATAAACATGTCGTAAAAATGATTGTAGAATCTGCCCAAATGTTATCAACTGTACATCGTATGGTAGATGGTTTTATGGAACGTAGACCATCTAAATCAGGTTCAATGATTCAATGCTTTAATCTTACTGATGAACGAGAAGATATATTATATAAGGCATGTCACTTTAATCATCCATCGACTGTATGGACCCGTGAAAATTCTGAAAACTATAACTGGCACTACAAACATTTTGTTGCACTCTGTGATGAATATACATATAGATATGGAAAAGTTCACATGACAGATACAAAGTTAAGGCATATATTGAGACACTCACCAAAGAATATCCCTCACACTACAGAAAAGACTCCATTCAAATTAGCAATGGGTTCTAATCCAGAATGTATCTCAGAAGATGCAGTAGCTTCTTATCAGAAGTTTTATAAAACAAAACAAGACAGGTTCAAAATGGTTTGGACTAAACGTCAACAACCGGAGTGGTTCAATGCCTCTATATGATTTTAAAGATTTAACATCAGGTGAAATATACACCAAGATGATGTCTATTGCCGACATGGAAGAATATGTCAAGGATAAGAATGTCCAACAAGTAATAGGGACTCCAATGATTATTGGAGAGACTGGAGGATCGGTATTAAAGAAAGCTGGTGACGGCTGGAAAGAAGTTCAAGATAAAATTAAAAGAGGTTTACCTCCACGACTACGGGATAACATTAAAACAAAATGAATCAGAAACCTACAAGATTGAAAACCGATCATCTAATTACATTAAGCCCACTTACTAAATCCCAGGAGACTGTATTTAAATCTTGGAAAGAAGGCTTTAATCTAGTATTATCTGGTTCAGCAGGAACAGGTAAAACTTTTATCTCAACCTATCTGGCATTGTTGGATATCATGAATAAGTCTCAGAAGAAGCTAGTGATAGTAAGATCTGCTGTACCTACACGTGATATGGGATTCTTGCCTGGTACACTAGAAGAGAAAGAAGATGCTTATAAAGCTCCATATTATGCTATTATGTCACAACTGTTTGAAGATGGTGAAGCATGGAGAAAGCTCCAAGCAGCCAAACAGATTGAGTTCTTAACTACTTCCTTTATCAGAGGTATTACTCTTACGGATTGTATTGTTCTTATTGATGAATCACAGAACCTTACATATCACGAACTATGTTCTGTTATTACTCGGTTGGGTAATAATTGCAGAATCATTCTATGTGGTGATTACTACCAGTCGGACTTTACCAAGACCGGAGACAGAGATGGGTTAGAAAAGTTTACAAAGATTTTAGAGAACATGAAACTATTTGATCATGTTGAATTTACTTGGGAAGACATTGTCAGGTCTGGCCTAGTAAGAGATTTTATTATGACAAAGGAATTAGTAGAAAATGGGAAACTTTAAACATGAGAAAATTGATCTGGGGTATGATGACCTCATTGCAGAGACACTACCTTCTGGTAGAACATATGCCGCTCCTAATGGTTGTAACTATCCTTCTATTACTACCGTACTTTCAATATTAAGTAGGGAAGCAATACAAGCTTGGAGAGCACGAGTAGGTCCAGAAGCGGCCAATAAAATATCAAAGGTTGCCTCAGGCCGTGGAACAGCAGTCCACGATTTATTAGAGAAGTATGTTAATAATGATCCAGACTTTGACAAAGGAGTGATGCCTCATGTGATGCAATCATTTCATGATGTCAAAGAAGAATTGGATACAAGATTAACTACTGTCTATTCACAAGAAGCTCCACTATATTCTGAACACTTAGGATTAGCTGGTAGAGTGGATTGTGTAGGTGTATGGGATGGGAAGAACTCCATTGTGGATTATAAAACATCCCGTAAACTTAAAAAGAAGGAATGGATATCCAGTTACTTCATGCAGTGTGCAGCTTATGCTATCATGTGGGAAGAAAGAACTGGAATGCCCATTACACAATTGGTAATTCTAATTGCAGTAGATGATGAAAAGCCTCAGGTCTTTATTGAACACAGAGACAATTGGGTGAAGCCATTACTTGATGTAATAGAACAATATACCACAGAACAGAAACGTAAACAGATATTTGGTAATTAATAATGAGACGAGAAATATCATTGGCTGATAGAGCTAAACAACAACTCTCAATATGTTGCGAAACACTATGTGAGCGGGCTGTAGTGGAACAATATGTAGAAGAGCTTGAAGGTGAGATTGCTGACTTGCAAAAGTATGTGGCCGAGCTTGAAGAAGCAGTACAATAATTAAATAGGAAAAAAATATGAGAACTAGAATGATTGAGGCTTTACGAAGCCATTATAATGGTGAGATCAGTAAACATAAAATGAATGTAGAAGTATTCTTTGCCAACCCAGTTGGGGTAGGTGAGCACATTGATGTTATGGAGACTATATCGTCAGAGATCGGTAAGATTGCCGAGTTTGAAGATAAGTTAATGATCTTAGACCAACATTTTGCTCCCTTAGAAAGAGTAAAAATATAGACCTATATTCACCTAGGTTATAGTCAATATAACCAATATAAATCAATAAAGTGTTGACAAACTCCTTAATATCTGTTATAATATATGGGTATTAAGGAGAAATATAATGTTGACATTAACAGGCGCAAGTATAAACACATCTACCTCAGGCTTGAATTACGTAAGCTTCTCTGATGGTTCTTCGTTTATCGCTGAAGCACAAACCTATTCAATTCTACCAGATTCGTTCTGGGAAATCACAAATCATATGCCATTAGAACTTTATGAAAATAAATGAATAAAATGGTTGACAAAGGTGTAAAACCATAGTATAATATACCCATGATAAGGAGAAATACAATGAAAGAAAATATAATATTGGTAGACTGCGACGGGGTTCTCTGTGACTGGGAATACTCATTTACGCAGTGGATGCACCATCAAGACATCCCAACAATAAACATCAATGAATATGACATAGCCAAGAGGTTCAATTTAGAAAGAAACTGGGCCAAGAGACTAGTCAGACAGTTTAACTCCTCTGCGGCAGTAGCGTTTCTACCACCACTGAGAGATGCAGTGTATTACATGAAAAGACTTAATATGTTACATGGATACAGATTCCATTGTATCACATCATTAAGTAGTGATAAGTATGCACAAAGATTAAGATACCAGAACCTAGACCTACTATTCGGTAGGGAGTTATGGGATGAAGTAATATGTCTACCATGTGGCGCAGACAAAGATGAGGCTCTAGAGCCTTACAGAGACACTGGTTGTTTCTGGGTTGAAGATAAAGTTGCTAACGCCGAACTCGGTGTTGAATTAGGTCTTAACTCTATCTTAGTTGGTCATACACATAACGCAAGTTATAGTGGAGACATTCCAAGATTCCACAGATGGAAAGAAATATATAAACATATCACTGGAGAAGTGTAATGAAACCTTGTGAGATAATTAAACTATTAAGATCCGACAACGGTAAACTGTTTAAACAGGAAGTTATTTCACAACACATGGATAACAAAGAGTTTGTTGAGGGACTTAAATATGCTTTAACTCCCTTAATTACCTATGGTGTTCAATCGGTTCCACCTATTACAGACCACTACAGAACTTACACTTACAATGAAGAACTCTCGCAATCAACGTGGCCGAAGTTTAAAGAACTATTAGATAAGTTAAGTCGCAGAGAACTTACAGGACATGCCGCTAGAGATGCGATCATAGAGATAGAAGAAGGTTGCTGCAGTGACACATGGAACGATTGGTATAGACCGATTCTTTTAAAAGACCTTAAAGCAGGATTCTCTGAGAAGACCGTTAATAAAGTAGCCAAGGGTACTATACCAGTATTCGCTTGTATGCTAGCAAGAGACGGCGCTAAAGAAGAAAAGAAACTCATAGGTGATGTACTTATAGAGAACAAGTATGACGGCGTAAGATGTATTGCAATCGTGCAGAACAATACAGCAATTCTCTATAGCAGAAATGGTAAGGTGTTTCCTAACTTCCCACATATTGAAGCGGCATTAAGTAAACCAGAATTTAATAACATAGTTTTTGATGGCGAGATAATGAGTGAGAACTTTCAGGCTCTTATGAAACAAGTTTATAGGAAGTCCGATGTACAGACAGATGATGCATATCTTGCAGTCTTTGATGTACTTGATCTTGCCGAATTTAATGAAGGTAAAGGTGGTAACACTACTATAGAAAGAAAACAGATATTAGATGCCTTAATACCGGGTGGTTCATGCATTAGAAAGGTAGACTTTACAAGAGTAAACCTAGATACCGAAGAAGGTCAAGAGGTATTTAAAAGCATGAATAAGAGTGCCATTAAAGAAGGTTTCGAAGGCCTTATGGTTAAACCAGTTGGATCTATATATGAATGTAAGAGGTCAGCCTCTTGGTTAAAAATAAAACCAATCATTGAAGTAACATTAACCGTCATTGATATAGAAGAAGGTCAAGGTAAGTTTGCAGGAACTACAGGTGCACTTGTTTGTGAGGGTGTTGAAGATGGTGATTTAATTGGAGTCAATGTAGGTTCAGGACTTACTGATGAAATGAGAGAATCCATCTGGAATAACATGAATGATGTGATTGGACAATTAGTAGAGATAAGAGCAGATGCCATTACTCAGGCAGAGAACGGTGAGTACAGTTTAAGGTTCCCTAGATTTAAGACATTTAGGGGTTTTGAAATCGGTGAGAAATTATAAATAAATGGAGTAAATTATGACAGTACCAGTAAAATTCATTAATGATGGAAGATATTATGGGATCCCAAAAGATTCAACTATAGCGTGGAAACCTAAGATATATTCAGTAGACCACTTTGACTTTGATAAATTTAAGTTAAGAGTTGAGAAATATAAAGAAGAAGGTAATAAAAAAGCATTACAGACAATGCAAAGAAACGTAGAAAGGGTATGTAAAGATAACCCTAATGTGTTTGATGATTTTTTAACAGAATTATTAGGAGAATAGAATGCCAATTAAATTTAAACCAAGTTCACGTACAATGCTAAAAGGTAGTAAAAAGTATAAGGTAGACCATTTTTATATGAAGTCTACACCCACTGCAGAATTACAAACTGCATTAGAAAACAGTAACACACCAGCTAAACACAAACAGAAGATAAGAAATGAACTTGTTAAGCGCAGTGTTTAATTTTCTAGCTTCAATATTTAAATGGACAGTCATATGGTCCATTACTGTAATAATATCAATTACATATTTAACTTCTAAAGGTATGATGTAATTAACCTAAAAAGATTAAAGGTATAAATAGATATGAGAAACAGGTATTGGAGAATTTGGGCTAAGAGCCTAGGCGAAAAAACGGGTACCTCAGATAAAGAATCAGATGTAATAGCGGTGGTAAGAACCATAATAGTTTTGGTTAATTTTATCACCTGCTTTTTCATAATGAGTGGAGTACTACACAATTGGTAACAAAAAATGATGTAACTGGAGATTCAATCCAGAGTAAAGTATCAAGTAAAGCATACTTGGATAACTATGATGCTATATTTGGTAAGAAAGACCAGAAGACTAAACAGAAATCAGTAACAGAATTAAATTGGGACGGTAATGAAGACCGAGGCAGATACGGTGAAGATGAAACGGATAAAAACAAGATACCATCAAATTCTTTTCGGCCCGGATAGTCCGTACAAGAGACACAATATCGTACCTAACAAAAAGAAGAATATTCCCCGAAAAAGAAAGGATGGGAATATAAATAGTATAGAGGAATAACTATGGCAGATTTATTAGACTTTGATTTCGGTTTCACAGCCGTAGATGAAAACGAATTAGAAGCAGTACAGAAAGTTGTAGCTTCAGCCGATTCTGCTACAGTGAATGCTTACGAGGCTGAAGAAAAGTTGAATAAACTATACAATGCCATATTACCACTTCTATCTAATTTAAAGAAAAATCCAGAGAAAGAATATATACTTTGGCCAAACCGTGTCGAGAAGATCGAGCAGTTTGAAAGCTTAATCACGGAGATTATAAAGTAATGACATTACCAGTTTCACCTGCGACAATAACAGTCAAGCAGCTACAAACCGAATACGGTGGCGACAATCCCGTAGGTATGCTAGAATACTATAGAGGCGGTGCCTATGTACCAGTCAGCATCTCAGTTACTACCGGTCAGGCAGCAGGTAGTTACACGTCCTATCAATATAACGGCAGCTTCTACTCCAGCAACTATCGACTATGGAAAACCCAAGCTATCGGCAGCACCCTTCTGCCGTCTAGACTTTATTGGGAAAACGGCCAGACTGGTGTAACCACTTTTCCCACCAGCACCGGGCATACTGTAACCCAAACAACTGGCGGCGGTTATGACTACCAAAGAGGCTCACTTGTAACTACCATCCCCGGCAGCAAGGGCGACCCAACCACTTACCGTTTCTATAATATCCGTAGAAGAACCTCAGCCACTACCAGCACGGTCACTACTCAGGTTAACACTAATGTCGCAGCGAGTGGAACGGGTTACCAGATATTTATGACCCATTTCTATGGAGGTAGAAAGACATGAGTTATACAATAGAAACTTTAACATCAATGAATGATGACGTCTTTGATACACTTTATGCAGCTTCATATCCTAAAATTGAAGAAGGTAATACGATGCCATGGCATCAGTATGATGCTGAGACCTCAGGGCCGATTCTTTATGATGAAAAAAAGAGAATATTTAAAGAGATATTCGATATTGTGCTTAGAGCAGGCGACGACAATAATAAAGTGTACGTGACGTACAAAGATGGTACTCCGATAAGAATGTTGAATGCTGGTATAAGAAGAGATGGAGTCCTAGGATGCCTTTATCAGTTAGTGGCCCCAGATTCACTTGGTTCAAGAGCTTGGTTATACGATCACGTACTTGTAAGGCAAACACGAGATCAATTTATCACAGACTTTGATAACACTAGCCATACCATGGAAATTGTTAGTGATTCTTCCATGAGGACATATTATATGCTTCGGCCACTGCCCGACTGTTACAGCAGTATAATTGAAACACAAGCAGATGGAATTTCGACAATGATAATAACATACAGCGGAGACTAAAATGTTTTGGAATAAAGATACAGATATTGATGTAGATCAGTTAAGAGAAACACTAATCATTGACGAGGGTCAAGTAAATGAAATTTATGAAGACCATCTGGGCTACGCAACTTTCGGAATTGGACACTTGGTCCTCAAATCAGATCCAGAGTTTGGAGAAGCTGTGGGAACACCCGTCTCAGAAGAAAGAACAATCGAATGCTTCGAGCACGATGTACAGTCAGTACTTACCGACTGTAAGAAGTTGCATGAAGGGTGGGACGGATACCCACAAGAAGTAAAACAAGTTATTGCGAACATGATGTTCAATATGGGACTTACGCGCTTGAGCAAATTTAATAAGCACAATGCAGCGCTGCAGAGTGGTGATTGGAATGGAGCTGCTGTAGAAGGCAGAGATAGTAGATGGCACAAACAAGTGACGAACAGGGCAGAGAGATTAATGGAAAGACTGGAGAACCTTTAAGGGTTGAATCTAGCATTCCACAAGACAAACAAGAAAATAAAGGTTGGTATTGGTGTTGCGAAAAGAAAGGTTTTTTCAGACATTCAGACTGGCATAAAAGTTTAACCGAACTAAATTTAATTAGTTCATAGGAGAAAGAAATGACACAGGTAATAAATTTAAAAGGTGTTGAAGGTAATTTGGCTAGTAATAGTAATGTTGGTTTTGCCACATTAGTACGAGTGTTGAACAACAAAACAAGTGTTCAAGTTATCACTAAAAAGACTGCAGCTGGAGCAGTACTAGCTAACGTAACCTTGGCAGCTGGTGAAGTACTATATATTAAGAAGGCTCCATCCGATACTCTAATTGGTGTTGCGACTTCTTTGGCGGTATCAGTAGCACAATAGTTACCCCATCTTAGGTTATATATGTTATAAATAACTATATGGCCGAAATCTTTGAAATTATAGCGCAGGTCGGAGCCCCCATAGCTGGGGCTTTCGCGATGGGTGCTTTTATCTTCCTTATCATACGACAAATATTAGAAGGCCTAGTCGACAAGATTAAGACCCTTACTATGTTCTGTGAATCCTTAGAAAATAGAGCTCGTACCATGGCTAACGAAATGATCAAGATTGATATGTTAGTCAGTAGCGCATTACAATTAAGGCCTGACATAGAAAGAATAGCTCGAGCAGAAAACTTTGTAGAAGATGGCAAAGTTGATGTACGGAGAGATTGATGGCCGAAGTTGGTGGTTTAGTACAAGCTATATCAGATTATGGGTTTCCTATAGTCGCGTGTGTAGGTTTTGGTTATTTCCTATTTTATATCTGGAAGTATATCGGTGAGAAAATAGAACCAGAACTTGATAAGATGCACTTCGCTTTAATTAGAGTGATTGATAGAACTAGAATGCTTGATCAAGATTTAATTAGATTACAGCAGAAAGTAAATGTCGTATTAGAGTATAAAGAAAATGAGAAAAAGAACCATGAATAAATTATTAAACGGAGTCGCGATTGCAGCATTTTTACTATTTGCAATAGCACCCATATTCGCTGATGAATTGGTGCACAATTTTAAAAGTCCATCCTTTAGTGGTATAGGTAGTTCGTCACATTACTTGACGATTGAGAACCAAGAGTTCAGCAGAAAACAAACAATTAAAGATGATATAGAAGCAGCTTTACTACAAGCCGAACGTGATGCAGAAAATACCACGTTGGCAAAATTCATGCGTAACCTAGAAAGTAGAATATACGCACAATTATCTAAGCAATTGGTTGACTCACTATTTCAATCATGTTCAGCTGAATCAGTGGCGGCAGAAACATGCTCCGAAACTACATTCGGCAGCTTTATGTTAGAAGGTAATCTGGTAACATACCAACAAACGCAATGTGATGCAGCCCAATGGGCATGTTCTCAAGGCGAAGATGTTATTGTGATGACTATTAAAGCAGCAGATGGAACAGAGACAGTAATAGTAATACCAATCGGCGCTGGAACCGGTGGCGGCTAGTGGGTAAATTTCTTAGTATCCTACTCATTGTGGGAATATCTGGCTGTGCTAGTATTGTGCCTATAGAAGGATTGGACGCTACAGGATGTGCTCCAGGGTTAGCTTGTACAGAAGCACCGGTCGTTAATAAACTACCAACATATCAAGAATTATATGATCTGCCTGCTCCAGATACTCGCCCTACAATTGCGGTATACAAGTTTGCAGATTTAACAGGACAACGTAAGCAGAGTGGTGGAACAGCATTGTTCTCCACAGCAGTTAGTCAAGGTTCAGCAACAATATTAATTGATGCTTTGAAAACCGCGGGTAATGGCAGCTGGTTTAGAGTCGTAGAACGAGTGGGTATAGACAACCTTACTAGGGAACGACAGATCGTTAGAACAACAAGAGAGCAGTATGGTGAGGAGGATAAAACGGGCCTAGCCCCTTTACTTTTTGCCGGAATAATTCTCGAAGGCGGTATCATAGGATTTGATACTAATGTCGAGACAGGAGGACGTGGTGCCAGATACCTTGGAATAGGTGTGCAACAAGCATACAGAAGAGATATTGTAACCGTGTCTTTGCGGGCGGTGAGTACTATGACAGGAGAAATTCTGTTAAACGTACAAGCGTCAAAAACCATTCTATCTATAGCAGATGGTTATGACGTTTTTAAATTCGTTGATATGTCAACCAAACTCGTGGAAATCGAAGATGGTATGACAGAGAACGAGTCCGTAACAAGGTCACTGAGGTCTACGATCGAAGCGGCAGTGTTGGAAATAATATATCAGGGGCATGATAAAGGCTTCTGGATAATCAAGGATGGACATCGTCACCCTCATGGATCACATGGCAGGAACGATAAACATCCTATACAAGAGGATATAAAAGAATGAGAATATTAAAGAGTTTATTATTTTTGGTTTTATTAACCCCTGTATTGGTGTATGCGGCAGCGAACGACAATAAAATATTACTGGATCAAGCTGGTGATACACTTAACTTAACTATTGACCAAATTGGTTATGGTAATAAGTTATGTGGATCTATTTCTAGCGGCGATTGTGCAACTGATTGGGTATTAACAGGTAACAGCGTGGTTATGGATATCGACATGATTGGTAACTTAAACCAAATCTTTGGTCCAACCCTATTCGATTCTACTGACGTTGACTTAAAGTTGACAGGTAGTAGTAATATATGGGATTGGAACGTAGGTTACGGTGGCAGTGCTGATAGTTCAACAGTAGATGTTGCTATAGCAGGTAGTAGTAACACGTTTGATATTGATTGGGGCTACGCTGCTTCATCAGAAAGATTGAATCTTGATCTGGATATCAGTGGTGGTTCAAACGTCTGGGATATCAATATTGATGCTGACGATGTTACATGGGACATTGATGTCATAGGAAGTTCAAATAACTTTGCTACGACTCAGTCCGATGGTGGATATCAGTCAATCACTTTAGAGTGGATTGGTAGTTCAGGTGACATAGACATAGTACAAACCTCAGGGACTTGTGGTGGTAGTATTAGTAATTGTTTTGGAGTAATAAATGCAGAATTTGATTCCGAAAATGCAACTGTTAACATTAAGCAAAAAGATACTAGCGACTAGTTTACTAGTTCCTTTATTATGTTATCCTGAAGATATAGGTGGTATTACTGAACACAAGGGCAGCGGTGGCATAACTCGTCAAAATGGCGAAGAAGTGCTCACTGATCTTGGGCTAGGTATTCAACCTATGGATCACGTTGAAACTGCTAACGGCAGATTGAAGATTGATTTTTTAGATACTTCACAAGTCCGATTAACAGAGAATACTGAAATAACAGTATATGAATATTACTATGATAAGGCTACCAACGATGGTGGCCTGAAGATGAAAATGGTGAGTGGTACTGCTAGATTTACAACTGGTAGGTTAGGGTTAATACCCAAAGATAATATTGTAATTGATACACCTACTGCTACTGTGCAGATACGTGGAACAGATTTTACTACATCCGTTGATGAACTTGGTCGCAGCTTAGTGATACTACTACCTGAAACCGAATGTACGATTGATGGTGATTGCTCTCCCTCGGGTGAGATTACAGTAGTTAATGCTGGTGGTTCTGTTACACTAACCGAAGCATATCAAGCTACAATGGTGTCGAGCTTTGACCAGACTCCAGCCCAGCCGGTTACTCTGCGTAATGTAAGTTTAAACATGATAGACAATATGTTTATTGTGAATCCACCCAGTGAGATAAAAGAACAAGCTGAGGAAAATATCAGGTCGGATCAAACTACCGGTAGTTCCTTACTAGACTTCACAGAACTTGATACCGATTATCTGCAGGAAGACTTCTTAGCCGATGATGATTTAGAGTTCACAGAACTTGACATGGATCTATTGGATGTGGATTTCTTGCAAGACGTATTGGTTGCGATAGAAGAAGTAGATATTTTAAAACGGGGAACATCTCAAGCAAATGGCAATAAAGAGTTCACTGGAACAAGTATCGGGTTTGATAAAGAAACACAATATAATACTATAATAGATAAAGGTGCAGGCCAAATATGGTTCTATAGAGATGTCAATGGTGTCATTTCAGCTAGAATACCAGTAGGGTCTAACACTACATTGGAGAGTACAAATGAAGGCAAGCGTAATGTTATTACTGTTGGTGATGGTCAGTCTGTCGTTATCATCATTAATCAGAGCGGATGATAATATAATTAACATGGACCAGTCTGGTGATGATCTTAATATGAAGATCGAGCAGGTTGGGTCTAATAACCAAATATTATTATATAATTCTGATTCAAAGATTACAGGAGACGATGTATCTATACACCTCCATCAACATAATGGTAGCAACACTGCAGCTAAAAATACTATTAAGCTGTGGCACATATATGGTAATAATAATTCAATACGTTGGGGCCAAGGTGCGGCACTAAATAACTCAAGTGATACTACCTTTTCAACAGACACTGATGATAGTGGTGGACAGTACGCTCTTATAGATATCCACGGTAATAGAAACTCTCTCGCGGGTTATCAAATGAATGCAGGAAATGGGGCTCATACAGCAGACATATATATCTGGGGCGATGATAATAGTGCTTGGATTAGACAAAAGAATAACAGCTCAAAGAACTTAGACTTGCTTATTAAGAATGACGATAACGCAGTTGCAATTCTTCAGAAAGATCACGCATCGCACAGTGCCACTATTACACTCGATGGAAGCTATGGTACTAATTTAAATCTAACCCAGCAAAGTAACACAGCCCAAAGTTACACACTTATTCAGAATTGTCAGACCTCTGGCGGGTGTTCGATATCGGTAATACAGGAGTAAATCAGCAATGAGTTATCGTAGATATAAGACATTTAAATATCGTTTAAGGCAGCAATACAAGGGTAACTTTGTAGATATATGGGTATGAAGTATATAACCTCTATATGGACTGTGCTATTTGTCATAGCTATCGGCTTAACAGTCAGACTATCTGATATACCACAGGTCGAACAGATCAGGCTCATGGGATTTGATGCTAAACTCAAGTCCATACCTGTCACTATGTCAGAGGACGTAGTACTGCTAGAGATAGGAGAAGGTACATTAGAAAAATGGGGTCAGTACCCACTGCCTCGGCAATACTATGCTCAGATTATATCAGACCTTATAGAAGCTAATGCAGAGATAAAGGCATTTACTATAGTGTTTCCTGAAGCTGATAGATTGGGTGGTGATCCAGCATTTGCATCTTGGATAAAAGATTCGGGTGTAGTACTATCACAGAAAGCAGACTTTAGAGGGAGAGACGATGTTGCTCCTTATGTGGGTACTGCTATGAAAGGTGAGGGAGATCCGATGGACTTCCTATTGAAGTATGATAAAATTCTAACCAATATTCCAGAACTAGAAGAGTTTGCATGGGGTGTAGGAATATCTAATGTATCGCCTGAGGTTGATGGATTAGTACGGAAGTATCCACTGGTAGTACAAGTCAATGGTAAAAGGTATCCATCATTACCAGTAGAGATTATAAGAGCAGAGAGACAGACCAAGGGTTACACTATCAATACGGATCCCGATCTGGGTATCGTAGATCTGTTTATACCACCAAAGCTAAATTCAAAGACCAACCCAGATGGGTCGGCATATATCAACTTTTCAATAGAACACCAGAGGTATCAGGTTGGGGTAGATCCTCTTCCAAATCTTCATGGGAAAACAGTTCTGATTGGAGTTTCTGCTTTGGGGATTGTGCCAGAGATTCTGACTCCGTTAGGGTTAAAGTTTCCCCATGAGATTCAAGCATCGGCTCTTTCGACTCTACTTTCAAGTGATTCAATAATCCGTCCTTACTGGGCTGATCTGTCGGAAATAGTCCTGGCTCTAATTGGCTCTCTGATAATTCTTGCATGTGTGTATAATCTCCCTGCAGTTTTTGGATTAGCCGCCTTCGGCGTTGTTGGTTCTGGTACCGTCTGGTTCTCAAATTACGAGTTTTCGAATTCACTATATCTCCTAGATTGGACATTCGGTATAATGTTATTTATAATAGTCTTTGCCCACAGCAGTTTCAATAACTTCTGGATACAATTCAAGCTAAGACAACTGATTAAAGGTCAGTTCGGAACTTACCTATCTCCAGATATGGTAATGATGCTACAGAAAGATCCGTCACTATTAGCACTCGGGGGTGAAAGAAAGGAGATGTCGTTCTTGTTTATGGACATCTGTGGGTTTACTCCCATTAGCGAATACTATAAGAACAAAGACGACCCAGAAGGATTGGTGTTATTGGTTAATGAATTCTTAGATGCCATGACTAAAATCATACTAGCCAACGGTGGTACTATAGACAAATATATGGGTGACTGTGTTATGGCGTTCTGGAATGCTCCATTGCCGTGTGAGAACCATGCAGAGATGGCAGTTAAATCATCAATAGAAATAGAGGCAAAGACGAATGAACTTAAAGAGATATACAAAGAGAGGGGACTTCCAGATATTAATGTTGGCACTGGTGTTAATACCGGTGATTGCATTGTTGGGAATATGGGCAGTGAGTCGAGATTTGATTACTCTGTTATCGGAGACGCAGTCAACCTCGCCGCAAGATTGGAGGCTACCGCTGCTAGGGGTGATTACCTAGAGTACAAAACAATCATATCATCTTTCACTAGAGACCAACTGCCAGCAGAGTATCTCTGTGAGGAAATTGGTGATATCAAGGTGAAAGGCAAAGACGAACTTATAACCATATATTCTCCTAAGTTATAACGTTATTCCAAAATGTTCTAAGAAATCGTAAAATAAGTGTTGACAAAGGGTGTATATGGTAGTATAATATATACTTATTCATCGGAACAGAGACACTTTCATGGCATACTATACTCATACAGAATCCCCGGTCGGAAACTTCATTGAGAAGGACTTCGGTAACAACTTTGAATACAG
>Ga0209816_1000638_pt1 | contig 27506 bp, 41 predicted proteins | sample CoawatmetaG01DNA_FD_187509 | JGI IMG/M metagenome (GOLD analysis project Ga0209816, IMG submission 187509) | Marine microbial communities from the West Antarctic Peninsula - Coastal water metaG017-DNA (SPAdes) (version 2) | ecosystem: Environmental > Aquatic > Marine > Coastal ...
TCAAGAAGAAGAAGCTCAAGAAGAAGAGGCAGTCGCTGCAGAGGAACCAGTACACAGTGAACTGACTGATGAATCTATCACTGATACAATCTTTAGAGAAAAAGAGAAGACCCTAACAATGGGTGACGAAGATAGACAACCATCATATATCGGCGATGTTAACAAAGAGGCCTTAGATAAGATAGTAATTAAATATTCTAAACTCAAAGAAGGTAGAATGAAACACGCTGCACATAAGGCAGAAATTTATGGTGCAGAAAAATTGGTTGACCAAGTTGTCTTTAAACAGTATGTCAAGACCCTAAAGAAAAATGTCCAAGTTGCAGTAAAAGAATTTGAAATGAGAAAGGCAGCTTATCAGAACACCAGGGCTACTACAGCCAAGACTGGTACTATTGATGTAAACAAGCTTTGGTCTTATAAGACAAACGAGGACATCTTCTTGCAGTCTACCAAGTTAGCCAATGCTAAAAACCACGGTATGATGCTTCTAATAGATATGTCTGGTTCTATGTCGGGTTCAATGCCCCAAGTCATGGAACAGGTGATGCACTTAGTGATGTTTTGTAAAGCCACAAACATACCGTTTGATGTGTATGGGTTTACCTCAACCAATCCAGACGTTGACTACGCATTTCAGAAAGCTAACCCAGGCGTAGTTGACCTAGACAATTTATCAATGCCTCACATATGTTCATCAACTTTCAGTAAGTCTGACTTTAATGACTCTATGGAACATATGTACAGCAGACTGAAAACTTTCGGTTGGGGTGACCTATGTCGATACGAAGAATGGGGTTCTACACCATTAAATCAAGCTCTTATGGTATCAACGCATCTTGTTAAGAAATTCAAGGCAAAACACGGTATAGAGAAAATGAACTTTATCACCTTTACTGACGGCGATGCTAATAGAATCTCAACATACAGCGACTGGTCTAATGATAATGTTTACAGGCCTGACCGTAACAATGCAGTAATGAATGTAGATGGTACTATGATCAAGTCTGGTCTGGGATCCAGAAAAATGACTTCTGCTCTTCTAAAGAACATGAAAAAGAAGTACGGTATCAATACCATGGGATTCTTCATGGCAGACACAGCGCAAGACTGGAGACACAGACTATGGGTTATTGCTGATGAACTAAACAAGTACGTTGAAGAGTACAAATCCAAAGCTAACAAAGAGTACAGAATTAACAAGTGTGTCCATGAACAGAATGTTCTAGGGTATAACGAGTACTACTTAGTGAAAGGTGGTAAGAATCTGGAGACGCAGGAAGACGAGTTCGCTGTTGCCGAGGACGCAACGAATGCCAGCATTAGAAATGCCTTTAAGAAGTTCTCAAAGAGTAAGAAACAGAACAAGGTCTTACTGACTAAGTTTGGAAAGGCGGTAGCATAGTGGTACTAAAAGTTATATGCATATTCCAAAATGTTCTAAAGAAAGTGAAAATAAATGCAGAAAAGTGTTGACAAACTACCAAATCCGTAGTATAATATACACATATTAAAAATAAAGATAAGGACTATATTATGAATCAAGTGAAAATATCCACGCAAAACATCGTGAAGAAACTAATGACCAGCTATCCCGACCAGACTCAGTTCAGAAAGAACGTGATTGTCGACACAGCTACATCCATGGGTTATAGAGGGGCAGATTGGTACGCTCTCATTGCCGGTGAGCACAGAGTTAAAGTCGGGACGTATGACTTATCATCGGCCATCGAAGCCGTCAAGCCTACAATGAGTACAGAGGTGGTAAGTACAATGGATCCCACACCCAACGTTGCTAGGATGCAGTCGATAGTAAATGACGAGAAATCATTTGCCAAGATTGACCCTACATTTGTCCCATGGGGCGCTTACAGTGACGTGACTAAGATTATCAAATCCGAGATGTTCTATCCAGTATATATTTCTGGACTATCCGGTAACGGTAAGACCTTCATGGTCGAACAAGCTGCAGCTAAACTCAACAGAGAATTTATTAGAGTGCAGATCAACCCAGAAACTGACGAGGATGATTTAATTGGTGGATTTAGACTTATTAACGGCGAGACTGTCTTTTCAAAAGGCCCGGTACTTAAGGCAATGGAGAATGGCGCAATCTTATTGCTCGACGAGATTGATCGTGCTACAAATAAAATTATGTGTCTTCAAGGTATACTTGAAGGTAAACCTGTGCTTGTTAAGAAGACGGGTGAAACAGTTACTCCTGCGCCTGGCTTCAATGTTATAGCGACGGCCAATACTAAAGGTAAGGGTTCAGAGGACGGCAGATTCACAGCGGCAACAATCATTGATGATGCTTTCTTGGAAAGATTTACAGTTGCAGTTGACCAACAGTTTCCATCGGTCTCGGTTGAGAAGAAAATTGTAATGAATCACATGAAGAAGTTTGAGGCTGTAGACGCCTCGTTTGCAGAGAACCTAGTTACTTGGGCAGACATTATCAGAAAGACCTTCTATGATGATGGAGTCGATGAAGTGATTTCAACACGTAGACTGTGCCACATTGTCCAGACCTTCTCTATCTTTAATGATAAGATGAAGTCCCTTGACCTATGTATCGCAAGGTTTGACGATGATACTAAAACGGCCTTCTTGGACCTTTACACAAAGGTTGATCAAGGTGTGATATTAAACGATGAACTTATTATTGAAGAGGCAACAATATAATGATTGATCCAACTAAATGTAAAATAGTTATAGTTAATGACCGACCATACCTACTGCACACTAATGGATTTGTTATGGATCATAAGGGCAAGAAAGCTGGTTGGACAGCTAAGACTAAGTCAAAAACTAAGAGTGGTAAAACTAAGACTAAATTAGGATACACTCAGTTTGCTGATAATCAGCCTTTGCATAGATGGATCTATGCGACATTTACTGATTGGACTAAAGAGCCCGTGCCAAAAAAATTCCCAGGAGGCTTTAAAGCTTGGAAAGCGCTTAACAATAAACAACGCGAAGATTTTGTCTGGGACTTTATGGTAATAGACCATGATGATAATAACTCACAAAACAATAGACGATGGAATTTAGTTGCGATGTCATTGAAAGAAAATTCAACTAAGGGAGCTAAAACAGCTTAATGATAGACTACAAATTTAATGAAGGAGCTCTTATTGAAGAGCTCCAACAATATATAGATTCTACCTACGGACAACATTATGGACAAGGAGGATTACAATCTTCCGAAGTCATTATTGATCGCGGCCATGGTATGGGTTTCTTTCTAGGTAACGTGGATAAGTATAATGCACGTTATGGAAAGAAAGGTGAGACACCTGAGGACTACCGAAAGGACCTTATGAAGGTATTACACTACGGATTACTTGCACTGTATGAACATGATCGCATGTATGACAATGAATGAAAATAACCCTTTACTTTTACCAGTAAATGTGTTATAATATAACTTATGAATAACAGGAGAATATAATGATTATTTCAGACGATACCCTAAAGGTATTACAAAACTTTGCTAGTGTTAATCCCAACCTAGTACTAAAACCAGGCCAGAAGGTGAAGACAATTTCAGAGGCCAAAAACATTATGGCTACGGCTGAAATCACTGAGGACTTTCCAGTGGAGTTTGGAGTCTATGACTTAAATGAATTCCTATCAGTACATGGCCTTATTGAAAATGCGGCCCTGACGTTTGATGACAAGTCAGTGTCTATGTCTAATGGTGACCAGAAGATTAAATACTTCTTTGCTGAGACAGAGATTCTAACTCAACCGACTAAGGACATTACGATGCCTAATGCGGAAGTTGGAATTAATCTATCACAGAAAGTATTGGATCAAATCAAGAAGGCAGCTGCAGTCTTGGGCCATACCGAACTATCCCTAAAGGGTGACAATGGTATGATTACAGCTAGTGTCTTAGATGTTAAAGACGCGACGGCTAATACCTTTGATATTGTGGTCGACAAAGACAATTCATGTAAAGAACAATTCAATTTTGTGGTTAACATCCCAAACTTGAAACTACTACCAGGTGACTACTATGTCTCTATCAGCTCTAAGTTGATTTCAAATTGGCAGAATACAGATTACCCAGTAGAATATTTTATAGCTCTTGAAAGAACAAGTAGCTACGGTGTATAAATATAAGTACACAAACCGAATCTCCCATTATAATGATGGGGATAATATGAAGTTTGCCGAATGTTCGGGAACTTCTAAATTAGTCTAACTTTGCAAAGGAGAAACAAAATGACTGAAGAAGCAAACGTGGTAGAAACCACAGAAACAGAGGCACCTCAACTGTCTCTACAGGACATCCAAGCGATGGTACAAATTATTGATATTTGTTCAAAGCGTGGAGGTTTTGAAGGCCCAGAACTGGAATCAGTCGGGTCATTGAGGAACAGGACTGTAGCCTTCTTAGAAGCTGCCGCTCCTAAAACTGATGGTGACGAGAGTGTAGATGCTCCCGAAGCTGCAGCCGATGAGGCTTCAACCGAAGCTTAATCTATTGGGGGTCAGCAATGGCCCCTTTATTTTTTTATTATGGAGTTTATTATGGATCGCAATGAAACCTCTCGCCTCATTGAGGCACTCAAACAAGGTACTGTTACAGTAACCTTTACTAAAATTAACACAGACGAAATACGCGTTATGCCCTGTACTCTGAACCCAGTGGTTTTAGAAGCACATGGACAGAAGATTGTGGTAGAAGCGGTATCGGCTGAAACGGATCATCTAGCTGCATGGGCGCTCGACAAGGAAGCTTGGAGGTCGTTTAGACTCTCTACAGTTACTGGTTGGGAAGTACTATAATGGATGATTTCTTATGGGTAGAGAAGTATCGACCACAGAAAATTAGTGACACAATTTTACCACATGCAATCAAGCAAACTTTTGCAGATGTTGTTAAAGGGGGTGCACTTCACAACATGCTGCTCACCGGCACAGCCGGTACGGGTAAAACAACTATTGCTAAGGCTCTGTGTAACGAACTTGATTTAGACTATCTGTTAATTAACGGATCCGAAGAATCTGGTATTGATACTCTCCGAAATAAGATTAAGAAGTTTGCCTCGTCGGTCTCCCTACAGGGTGGCTATAAAGTAGTGATACTTGACGAGGCTGACTACCTTAATCCACAATCAACACAACCTGCATTACGTGGATTCATTGAAGAATTCAGTGCAAACTGTAGGTTTATATTAACTTGTAACTTTAAGAACCGTATCATTGAACCACTACATAGTAGATGTTCTGTTATAGAATTCAATATGTCCAAGAAAGATTCTGGAGTCCTCTGCGGCCAAATGCTAAAGAGAGTTCAATTCATTCTTGATACAGAAGGTGTAACATATGATGTGCCTGTAGTTGCAGAACTCATTATGAAACATATGCCAGATTGGCGTAGAGTCCTAAACGAGTTACAAAGATATTCAGTTTCTGGTACTATTGATACGGGCATATTGGTTACCCTATCTGATGTATCGGTTAATGAACTAATGCAATCCCTACAACGCAAAGACTTTAAGAAAATGCGTCAATGGGTTGCAGACAATATTGATACTGAACCTGCTGCTGTATTCCGTAAGATATATGACAACATGGCTGATCACGTAGACCCACAAAGTATACCTCAGCTAGTTCTCATTCTTGCAGACTACCAGTATAAGAATGCTTTCGTTGCCGATCACGAGTTGAATATCGTAGCATGCTGTACTGAAATTATGTCGCAGGTGAAGTTCAAGTGAGTAACCCCTTTGATTATGTAAACAGCATTAATGTCACTAAGAAAGATATAATGCCCGATGATATTACCGAGAAGGCTTATCCAGCCTTCATGGTTAATAGGGCACTATCCTACTTTAATGACACGGTTCTATATGCTAATGAAATGAATGTTAACCACCATATAGACAATAAGCTTCAATATCATTTTCTTATAAATATAATTAGGAAGAAGAAAAGGTTCTCCAAGTGGCTGAAACCACGGGAGGTTGATAACCTAGAACTCATTAAAGAATATTATGGATATAGTAATGAAAAGGCTAAATCTGTTTTGCGATTATTTAATAATGAACAAATTGAACTATTGAAACAAAGGATTTATAAAGGTGGAAAACGAAAATACTGAAATCAAAAACTGGGTACCAGCGGACATGCTGGAGATCACACTCAACGAGCCAGACGACTTTTTAAAGATTAGGGAAACATTAACCCGAATCGGAGTTGCCTCGCGCAAAGATCAAAAGTTGTACCAATCGTGTCATATTCTGCACAAGCAGGGTAGATACTTTATTGTACACTTCAAAGAACTATTCTTGTTAGATGGGAAACCTTCTAACTTGATAGAGAATGACCTAGAACGTAGGAACACAATTACTACTTTACTAGCTGACTGGGGACTAGTTACTATACTAAAACCAGGAACTGTAGAGAGTCTTGCCCCATTGCGTCAGATAAAGGTCATTCCATTTAAAGAGAAATCGCAATGGGAGCTGTGTCCTAAATATAATATAGGTAACAGTAATGGAGAAAAGAATAAATGACATTTGGAAATCATTTCATAAACTAATGAAATGCAGCAGACTTAATAAAGTTTGTAAAAAGTGTCTAAACTAACAACGAAAGTTGTATAAATAAATGTGGTTGCCGAATTGTCGGGACCACATTTAACTTGCTTAACTAAGGAGAAATAAAAATGGTAAGAAATACTATGAACGTGCCGCGTTCGTTATTCATCGGGTTTGACCCAATACTACACGAACTTGAGAGGATCCACTCAGCTGGAAAGTCCCAAGACAATTATCCCCCACACAATGTTGTGAAGGTTGATAATGAAAATTTCATCATTGAACTTGCCGTTGCAGGATTCTCGGAAGAGGACATTGCAATAGAAGTGAAGGACGGGATTTTACTAGTGAAGGGAAACAAAGATAATGATTCACGCGAATATGCGCATAAGGGAATTTCATCCCGCAAATTTGAGAAGTCCTTCCGACTCTCTGAATTTGTTGTGATTGACGGTGCCAATCTTGAGAACGGAATACTTGTGGTGAATGCCAGAGTTGAAGTTCCAGAAGAGAGGCGTCCTAGGAAGATCGAAATAGGGTCTGCTGGGGCATCAAAGAAGAAGGAGTTCTTGCAAGAGTAACTCCGGTGAGCAGCGAAACTTGGTAGATAATTTAAATATTACTACTGGAGAACAACATGAAACATATTATTCAATACATGAATAAGTATGAAGACGTTGCCGAGACCTTAAAGAATTGCACACTATGTCTATTAACAGCTACAATCATATTAGGATTGGCGCCATTAATTGTGATGTTACAAGCTGCAAATTTTTAAGTTCAAACTGACAAAAATCATGCGGGGGACGTCAAAACTCCCCCAACCTTTTACACTTATTCGTACATAAAAGTGTCATGACCTTACACTTATTCGTACATATAAATGAAATATCCCTTTACTTTCCCACCATTATGTGATATAATATACATATATTAAACAGGTGACAAATTCGTTATGAAATTCTACACAAACGTAACTCGATACGGTAATATGTTACTCTATCGCGGCTATGAAAACGGCCATAAGAAACAAGAAAAAATCAAATACAAACCAACGTTGTTTGTAAATACCCCCAAACCTACAGACTGGAAATCACTAGATGGTACTCCAGTTGCTCCTATCCAAATGGATTCAATGCGTGATGCCAAAGAATGGATTCATGCTAATAAGTCTACAGCAGGTAGACACATCTACGGCAACGATAGGTACATACCAGCATTCATTAATGATACGTTCCCAGGGACGATTGAGTTTGACCGTAATCGGATTAATGTAACATCATTTGACATCGAGGTAGCCTCAGATGAGGGTTTCCCACAGCCAGATGTTGCTGATTACCCAGTAATATCCATAGCGATGAAGAACAACATTGACAACATCTATTACGTGTGGGGTCTCAATGACTACGATGTGTCAGCAACTCTAATGAAAGACCATCAGGTAATCTATAAGAAGTGCTCGAGCGAAGCAGAACTTCTGTCTCAGTTTATCTTGCATTGGTGTCACCCCGCTCATTGCCCAGACATTATTACCGGCTGGAATATCAGATTCTTTGATGTGCCATATCTAGTCAACCGTACACTTAAAATCCTAGGCGAAGACATGGTTAAAAAGTTCTCTCCGTGGGGATTGGTAGACCAATACGATGTCAAGATGATGGGTAGAGAACAGGTTACATATGACCTCAAGGGTATATCAACTATTGATTACCTAGAACTATTCCAAAAGTTTGGATACTCTTATGGTACCCAAGAATCCTATAGACTAGATCACATTGCTAATGTAGTACTCGGCGAGAAGAAACTCTCATATGCCGAACACGGTTCACTGCATACCTTATATAAGTTTGACCATCAGAAATTCATTGACTATAACATTAAAGACGTAGAGTTAATAGAACGGCTGGAAGACAAGATGGGTCTTATTACTCTCTGTCTTACAATGGCTTACCAAGGTGGTGTGAACTACTCAGACACCTTCGGAGTAACATCTATCTGGGAATCAATCATCCACAGATACTTGTATGCAAACAAGACTGCCATTCCATTCTATGAGAACAAGATCAAGTCGGACTATCCTGGTGGTTATGTAAAAGATCCCATGGTTGGTCTACACGAGAACGTGGTATCCTTCGACCTTAACTCCCTGTATCCATCACTCATTATGCAGTATAATATGTCTACGGAGACTATTGCTAATGGTGAAGTTATGAACGTAGACATAGAGAAACTACTGGATGGTTATACATTCGATAACCCAGGCAAAGCTATCGGTGGTAATGGTCAGATGTTTAGAACCGATAAGAAAGGTTTCATGCCAACTCTCGTAGATGGTATGTATAGTGAACGTGTTGGAGTCAAACAAGATATGATTCAAGCACAGAAAGAACTACAGAAGGTTGATAAGAAAGATAAACAGGCTCTGTATGCCATTGAAAAGAGAATTAACATTGCTGAGAACAGACAGATGGCAATCAAGATTCTACTAAACAGTTTGTATGGCGCTATGGGTAACAAGTACTTCCGATTCTTTGACCAGAGAATTGCCGAGGCTATTACACTATCAGGTCAGCTTACAATCCGATGGGCCGAGGTTGCCATTAACAAATATATGCAGTCTATTCTTAAAACCAATAAGGACTATGTGATCGCAATCGACACAGATTCTCTCTATGTGAATATGGACGACCTAGTTAAGGCTGTGAATCCTAGTAACCCTATTGACTTCCTAGATGCAGTTGCCTCAGAGAAACTAGAACCAGTACTCGCAGAATCTTATGATAACCTCTACAAGATGATGGGTGGTATCCAGAACCGAATGGTTATGAAACGAGAAGTAATTGCCGATCGTGGTATCTGGACTGCTAAGAAACGATATATACTTAATGTGTTCGACAATGAGGGTGTAAGATACTCGGAACCTAAACTTAAAATCATGGGCATTGAGGCTATTAAATCCTCTACGCCAGAACCATGTCGTGATGCTCTAAAAGAAATCTTTAAAGTGATTATGGTATCCGACGAGGCTACAGTGCAGAAGTCCATTAAACAATTCAAACAATACTTCTGCTCACTATCAGCTGATAGAATTGCATTCCCACGTGGTGTATCAAAGGTGCGTGAGTATAAGGATACTACTACCATTTATAAGAAGGGTACTCCAATACATGTTCGTGCAGCATTGCTACACAACAAACTATTGGTAGATTATAGTCTAAAGAAAAAGTATGAACCTATTAAGAATGGCGAGAAGATCAAATTCATCTATCTCAAAACACCTAATAGCCTTAAAGAGAATGTAATTGGATTCACCCAGTATCTACCAGAAGAATTTAAACTGGCTAAATATATAGACTACGAATTACAATTTGAGAAAACATTCTTAGGTCCTATTGAACCTATACTTAAATCAATCGGATGGTCGTCCGAAGAACAATCCTCATTGGAAAGTTTTTTTAAATAACCCTTTACTTTTGCACAAAAATGTGTTATAATATATACAATAACGGAGAAAAATATGAAATTAGTAAGATTATCATCAGGTGAAGAAATCATCGGAAACGTAAAAGACAATAGAGATAATAGTATCACTATTACAAATGGCTACAGCCTCATTCCAGCGGGTGAAGGTAAGATCGGATTCATGCCTTTCATGGCATATACTGAAGCAGCCAAGGGTATTACAATTGCCGATAGGTTTGTTCTATTTGTAGTTGAACCCAACGCTCAACTTGTAGAACAAATCCAGCAGATGGATTCTAAAATTGTAGTACCAAAACAGGGAATCATTACGGGAGTATAATATGCAACCAAGATATCCTATTTACATCATCTCTAAAGGTCGTGCAGATTCTAGGCTTACAGTCAAGACTCTGGACGACATGGGTGCTATGTATAGAGTGGTTATTGAGAAATCAGAATACGAGGCTTATGCAGCAGTAATTGATCCTAGCAGACTTCTTATGTTACCAGACGATTTCCGAGATAATCCACGATGGGCTCGAAGGTGTGAAGTAACCGGCCTGCTAGGTGGTTCTATCCCTGTAAGAAATTGGGTATGGGAACACTCCATCAACGAAGGACACAAACGTCATTGGATTCTGGATGATAATATCCATAACTTCTATAGGTTACATAACAATAGAAAGACCAAGATGACAACACCTACGTGCTTTAGAACATGCGAAGACTTTACTGATAGGTATACCGATGTTAAAATGTCTGGTATGAACTATGCGTTCTTCTGTCCGGCCTTTACCAAACGTCCACCATACTATCACAATACCCGAGTATATTCGTGCATCTTATTGTCCAATGACATATATCCGAAAATCTCTTGGCGTGGTAAGTTCAATGAGGATACCGACCTGTCATTAAACGTAATGAAATCAGGTTTCCATACATTCCTATTTAATAATATGTTATGTGGTAAAATTGCTACACTTACAATGAAAGGTGGTAACACCGAAGAGGTCTATAGTATCGAGAAAGCCGGTACTAAACATGACCGTAAGGGTGACGAGCTGTTTGATGAAAGACTAGAGTTTGCAGAATCACTACATGCTCAACATCCAGATGAAGTTAGGATAACTCGTAAATGGGAAAGATGGCATCATCATATTGACTATACCATTTTTCAAAACACTAAACCGACTAAGAAGCCAGACCTTGAGATACCTAAAGGTTCCAATAATTATGGTATGAGATTAGTTAAACTAAATAATAGTGACGCTCTAAATGAGCAGGAGGAACTAGATGTCGAATAAAGACGTAAATAAATCCATTAACTATGAACCACAGAGTTTGTTTGTACTTGATGGAACCGAAGAGGAAACCACACCCTACGATTGGGATGGTATGCCAGATTTTAACCAGCCACAAGCTGAAGCCCATAAGATGGTCAAGATTCGCTTTAGAAATGAAGAGGACTATAGAGAATTTGCAGAACTGATCGGTCAAAGAAATATGACTCCTAGAACCAAAAGTATTTGGTACCCAGTTCTTGATAAGAAAGCTCATTCTCTTATGAGATACATTGATGAGGATCAGATGGACACTACTGACATAGAAGAGGTTTTAGACTAATGAGTGAATTTTTAACTGAAGTAAAAGGCAAAAAGCTATTGGATACATTCCTAGCTGATTATAAAAACATATTAAATGTTGATGATAATTTCTTGGCACAGTCTAAGGAATATATAAAGACAAACGAAAGGTTTGATTACCTTACTGAAAAGTGGTACGAAGAACTACACAAGGGAGATATTGATGCAGCGTATAAAGTTTATAGCGATGAGCATTATCTCACAGACCAACTGAATTGCTTCAGAGTATATGCAAGAAGTTATCTGAGGTCATTAAGCAAATCTACTAGATTAATTCCTCAGGCTTTAACTGAATTTACAGATGACGCAACTTCCATAGTTGATGTAGGAAATGGTATTGGTTATTCAACAGTCATACTATCCCAATTATATCCAAGTAAAAACACCTATGGGACTAATTTAAAAGGTACCGACCAATGGGCTTTCTCAGCTGAAATGGGTAAAAGATATAATTTTACTATGGTTGAAGATGTGGCCGCAATACCAGAAACCGGCGGATTGGTGTTTGCTTCAGAATACTTTGAGCATTTCATAGACCCCATTGAACATGTTGACCATATAGTGGATGCGATTGCACCAAAATACTTTGTGATTGCAAATGCATTTAATACCCATTCAATAGGTCATTTTGAAACTTATCAAAACTATGGCGTTGATGTACCACAAGATAAAATTAGCAGAATGTTTAATAATAAACTAAGAGAGCTAGGGTACAGTCAAGTCAAAACAGGTTTATTTAACAATAAACCAACTTTATGGAAAAAATAGGTTTACTTTTGCCCCAAAGTGTGATATAATATACATTATGATTTCAGGTACTCTATTTCAATCTTTATATAAGACCACTACTGTCAATAGAATTGACTTTGAAACCTTTGACGAATTTGAAAAGGTTCTTTATAAGTTGGCAGCAATCCCTAGAAAAGATAAGACTTCTGCTTATCTCATGTCTCCAGCATCATATCTATCCGGCACGACCAGAAAGAATGATAATGTCACCAAATGGGGTGGCTGGTGTGCTGTAGACGTGGATGATTTTGAAGGAGACTTACAAGAATTCTTACAGCAGAAATGCGGCCAGTATCACTTTGTGTGCTATTCAACTGCATCTTCTACTAAAGAAACTCCCAAGTTCCGATTAGTATTCCCTCTTACAAGAGAGGTTGATAGAGAGCAGATTAAACACTTCTGGTTCTCATTGAATACAGAACTTGGCGAGATGGGTGATATCCAAACTAAGGATTTATCACGGATGTATTATATACCAGGTAAGTATGCTAATGCTAATAACTTTATCTTTACTAATGAAGGTTCTCCAATGGACCCAGAAGTATTGATGGATACGCATGAGTATATAGAAAAGACTGGCAGCTCATTCTTTGATAAACTACCCAAATCTATGCAAGAAGCAATGATAAACCATACCAAGAATTCCCTCACCAATACAGATGTTAAGTGGAATTCCTATAGGGACTGTCCATTCTTTCCTAAACAGCTAGAACTAGACTATAAAGTCATAAGTGGTTCTGGTTGGTATTATAAGATGTATCAGATAATGGTTGCCCTAGCGGGTAATGCTATCCAGGCTAAATACCCTATAACAGCTAAAGAAATTGCATGGATGTGTAGAGAGTTGGATATGGATACTGGAAACTGGTATGAGAATAGACCACTTGATAAAGAAGCTATTAGAGCTTTAGACTATGTAATGAGGAATCAATTATTATGACACAATATACAAAAGAAGTAGAATTTATAAAGAACAAAAGAGAAGCTGAACTATGGGCAAAAAACACTGTATGTATACATGCACATTCGCTTAGCTCTATGGCATACGATACCAGACCCCAAGACACGGCCGGTGGTAAGAGTGTGACAGACACCGAATATAATAACGGTGTAATAAAACGAAGTCAGAACGGCAAATTGATACATACATTTGGAATAGAACTGAAAGGTGATGCATTAGTAGATGCATATTTGAGAAAGTAATGCATAAGTTATGGACAATATGGAAACACGCACTAGGATCGTTTGATGAAGAGGATGGATATGATGTTAATAATGAGAACCATATCTCATATATCAGAACCTTTATAGTACTGTCTAACCTTGTTTGCGTGTATTTAATAATGCTAAATATAATAATAGGATGGTTTCAATGAGTAAGATAACAGTAGTAGGTTCAGGTTATGTCGGTATGGCAAATGCTACTATGTTGGCTAAATATAACACTGTGACGGTTCTGGACATAGATAAAGCCCGAGTTGATCTGGTCAATGCTAAAACCTCAACGGTCGGCGACTCTTGCATTCAGGAATACTTGGACAAAGAGACACTATCACTCACGGCAACTACTAGTCAAGAAGATGCATATACTGGAGCCAAATGGGTTATCATTGCAACACCAACCGACTATGATGAAAACAAGAACTACTTTAATACTGATTCTATTCAGTCCTGTATCAGAGATTGTATGGAGTACAACCCTACTGCAAACATTGTAATTAAGTCCACAATCCCTGTAGGGTTTATTGATTCTATCCGAGAGAAGTTCAATAAGGAGAACATCATGTTCTCTCCAGAATTCTTGCGAGAGGGTACTTCACTACGTGATTGTCTAAGACCAGAAAGGATTGTAATAGGCGACAAGAGTATCATTGCACGTAACTTTGCTAAGATTATCGTTCAAGCAATCATACCTCAAGGCTTAGATCCTGCAGTATATTATGTAGGTACCAGAGAGGCAGAATCTATTAAGCTATTTGCTAATTCATATCTGGCTATGAGAGTAGCATTCTTTAATGAACTTGATATGTATGCAGAATCTATGAGTATGGATCCTACTGAAATTATCCGTGGGATTACTTCAGATAAGAGAATCGGCAAGGGCTACGACAACCCATCATTTGGATACGGAGGATACTGTTTCCCTAAAGACACTAAACAGCTATTGGCTAATTTCAAACAACAACGAATACCCAATAATATTATACAAGGTATTGTGCACTCTAATGACAACCGTAAGGACTGGATCACTAATGTCATAAATCAACATAGTGGTGTATCTGTAGTAGGTATCCATAGATTGGTAATGAAGTCTGGTTCTGATAACTGTAGAAGTTCAGCAATACTGGGTATCATTGAAAGACTAGTTAATGATGGTGTTAAGGTTATCATATTCGAGCCTAGTATAACCACAAAGGAATTCATGGGTTGTGTTGTAGAAACCAACCTATCTAAATTTAAAAAACTATCCGATCTTATTGTAACTAATAGATCAGACAAGTCACTTAAAGACTGTTTAGACAAAGTTTATACCCGAGATATTTTCAGGAATAATTGATATGATACATGATTACATATTTGACGTGGACGGAACACTTACACCAAGTAGAGGAACTATTGATCCTCAATTTGAAAAGGAGTTTCTATGCTTTGCCCGAAGACACCGAGTGTTTTTAGTTACCGGCAGTGATAGACCAAAGACCTTAGAACAAGTTGGTGAGTCGGTTTATAATGCTTGTGTCAAAGTTTACAACTGTAGCGGCAATGATGTTTATATGAAAGACAATAGAATACTCTCCAGCGTCTGGAAATTACCTAAACAGGTTAGAACATTCTTGTTAAAGAAACTAGCCATGAGCCCATACCCACATCGTTCAGGATTACATTTTGAGAACCGAACAGGCATGTGTAATTTTAGTGTAGTGGGAAGGAACGCTGATAATGACCTACGCAAAGATTACTACGAGTATGACTGTCAGACTAAAGAACGTGAACAGATTGCTTTAGAATTGAATGAACACTTTCCATACCTACAAGTAGATGTCGGCGGAGAAACTGGTATTGACATATTCAACAAAGGCTGCAACAAAGCACAGATACTTAAAGAATTCGGAAATACTAATCGCATAAAATTCTACGGGGACCGAACAGATCCCTCAGGTAACGATTACCATATAGCAATAAAGTTAAACCCACAACAAGTATATGCAGTCACTGATTGGCAGCATACTAGAAATTTATTAATGAACGAGGAACTGATATGAGACAGATAATTGAGAAGATTGAGGACTGGCATCATGCTAGAAATCTTATTCATGGCGCAACAGATAAAGATCAACTTGCCAAGCTGATTCAAGAGGTAGGTGAACTATCAGATAACATATGTAAACAAAGAGATGTATCAGATGATATAGGCGACATTATGGTTGTACTAATCAACATCGCAGTAAGGAATGGTATATCTATGGAGCATTGTTTAGAAGTTGCATATGATGATATTAAAGACCGTAAAGGCACAATGATTGATGGAATATTTGTTAAGGTAATCGGATTACCTTGAGCTCAAAGAAAGTGACAATTAGGGGTTTACTTTTGCCCCAAAGTGTGTTATAATATACACTATTATGGAGAAAACAATGAATATACTAGTTACAGGTGGTGCCGGTTTTGTCGGTTCTGCACTATGTAAAAGGCTAGTGTCTGAAGGTCATCAAGTCACCAGTTTGGATAACTATTCAAATGGTTCGTTTGATAACCATCACGAAGGTGTAGAATATATTACTGGCAGCTGTCAGGGTATTAGTCTATATTTTCACGAGGGCACTACGTTCGATCATATCTTTCACTTAGGAGAATACTCTAGGGTAGAACAATCCTTTGAGGATTATGATACGGTAATGGAGTATAACTATCTATCATTTCCTAAAGTATTAGAGTTTGCTAAGAAGGCCGGTGCTAAACTAATCTATTCTGGATCATCTACTAAATTCTCTGTCGGAGAAGATGGTAAGACCATGAGTCCCTATGCTTACACTAAAGCTCAGAACACTGAATTACTCGAGGCCTATGCTTCTTGGAATGACCTAAACTATGCGATTGTATACTTCTATAATGTATATGGTGATGGTGAAGTCACTACAGGTAACTATTCAACGGTCATTGGTAAGTACTTAAATTTAAGAAAGACAAGTACCAGATTACCTGTTACAAAGCCAGGCACACAAGAAAGAAACTTTACTCATATTGACGACACAGTAGATGGACTACTCTTGGTCATGCAGTGGGGTTCGGGTGACGGATGGGGTATCGGTAATAATACTGCATATTCTATGCTTGATGTATGTGAAATGTGCAATGCAGTTCCATGGATGAGACCAGAGAAACCTGGTAATAGAATGGCTGGCACAGTACATAATGAAATGTTAATAGCCCTAGGCTGGAAACCAAAAGTAAATTTACGGGAGTATATAAATGAAAAGCTTGATATATGATTTTGAAACACTAGGAACTAACCACGCAGAATCTGCAGTGGTATCTCTAGCAGCATTGGTATTTGATTCCAGTCACTTTAAAGAAGGTTACACTTATGAGGAATTACTGGATTCAGTAGCTACTGTTAAGTTTGATGTTGCTGATCAAGTGCACAATTACGGTAGGAAAATAGATCCTAATACCTTGAAGTGGTGGGGTGAACAATCAGCCGAAGCTCAGAAACAACTTAAACCACAAGAATCCGATATGTCGATTAGTAACCTGAAGTCTTGGATTACATCATATGCTAGCCCTGATAATGTCGATAGAGTTTATACAAGGGGTAATACTTTTGATCCAATGTTTTTGGATTCAATATGTAAACCAGACCCATATCCATTTTGGAAACTTCGTGACACTCGGTCTACCATTGAAGGTATGACACTTCTAAATAAGGACATTAAGAATGGGTTTATAGTCCCAGGCCTTGAGGAACAGTTTGTTGCCCACGATGCTAAACACGATGTCGCTATGGATGTAATGAGACTACAATTCTTAATGCAGGAAATGCTATGATGTTTGATAAATTTGAAGAAATAACTATGAAGATTTTAGTTTGGGTTTGTGTCTTAGCTTGGCCAGTCTTGGTATTGTTCTTAATGTTTTCTCCATACGCTGATGCATCGGATGAAAACGGAGATACTTTTTGTCTAGCTCAGAACATCTATTTTGAAGCTGGTAATCAACCCCTTGCCGGAAAGATGGCCGTGGCAGAAGTAGTATACAATAGAGTTTCAATGTCATCTTATCCAGATACTATATGTGGAGTTATATACGACGCCAAGTTAAGAGTAAACTGGAAGGGAGATATAGTACCCGTTATTAACATGTGCCAATTTTCTTGGTACTGCGATGGGAAATCTGATCTGCCTACAGACTCAAAAACATGGAACACATCTTATAAGATCGCCCAAGCATATATTGAGAAGAAGCTATATTGGGGTGAGGTTTGGGATGTAACCGAAGGGTCAACTCATTACCATGCGGACTCTGTTCATCCGTATTGGGCAGATTCACTAAATAGAACAGTAACAATTGATAATCATATATTTTACAAATAGGAGATAATTATGAAAATGATCGGAAAAAATGTACTCGTAACAGAGACAGAAAAAGAAACAGCAACAGCAGGTGGCATCATCCTTACAGGTGATACTACTAAGGGTTCTAAACCAGGACTAATACTAATGGTAGGACCTGAAGCAACTCACCTCAAGAAAGGCCAAAGAGTATTTCTGGATTGGACTAAAACCATGCCAGTTGATGTAGACGGCAATGGTGCTGTAATCGTTGATATGGAATATATTAAGGCAGTGCTATAATAACCCTTTACATTTGATTGAAAGTGTGATATAATATATCTATTAAATTATGGAAAACAAATGAAAACAAAATTCAAGAAAGCCTTCATGGACTGTGCAATAACATTCTCAGGGTTATCCTCTGCAGTTAGAGCACAGGTAGGTTCTATTATTGTCAAAGATAATAGAATCATATCTATCGGATACAATGGAATGCCGTCTGGTTGGGATAACACCTGCGAAGATGAACTTGGTAAAAGTAATCCCGAAGTCCTTCATGCCGAAGCAAATGCTATCACTAAAGTTGCTAAATCTACAGAGTCGTGTGACGGTGCAGCTATATTCTGCACACATCTGCCATGTATTGAGTGTGCTAAGTTGATACACCAATGTGGTATTACTCAGGTTTATTATCATAATTATTACGATTCAGCTAACGGACCCGGCCTAAAGATTTTATTAGACTGTGGCATTTATATGGAGCAAGTATGAAGAAGGTAGGAATAACGTGTTCAACATTTGATCTGCTACATGCAGGTCACGTATCCATGTTAAGAGAAGCAAAGACTGCATGTGATTATCTAATCTGTGCACTTCAAGTTGATCCGTCAGTAGATAGACCAGAGAAGAATAAGCCAGTCCAAAACATAGTAGAGAGACAAGCACAGTTATCTGCTATCAAATATGTAGATGAAATCCTAGTATATAATACCGAAGAAGAGCTATTAGATATTCTTGGTATGTATCAAATCCATGTTAAGATTATGGGTGAAGAATACAGGGATAAAGAGTTTACAGGTAAGGACTTGTGTCGACAAAGAGACATAGAGTTCTATTTCAACAAACGTGACCATAGATTTTCAACATCAGATTTGAGAAAAAGAGTTGCAGAAAACACTTTACATTCACAGTAAAATGTGTTATAATATACTTAATAATTAAAAGAGGAGAACATATGCCAAGTATTGATTTACGTCCGAAGCCTAATAGGAATTCAAAGGACAAACGACCACCAAAGGAAATTCCTTTCGATGTAGCTCTTAGAAAGTTCAAGAAAGCAGTTGAACGGTCTGGGGTCTTACAGAAAGTAAGAGAGAAAGAATTTTATGAAAAGCCTACGTCTAAGCGTAAGCGTAAAAAGGCAGAAGCCAAAGCAAGAACCAAGAGAGAGATGCGAATGTCAGCAACCTTTCAACCTAAGAGGAAATACTAATATGTCTATAATGGATAAACTTAAAAAGAATTCAAAGATCAAAACTACGGCTGTACTAGCTGATAGTATCTTCTTTGGTGAGAAAACCATGGTGCAAACAGAAGTACCTATGATTAATGTGGCACTCTCGGGTGACCCACAAGGTGGACTCACATCCGGACTTACGGTATTAGCAGGGCCGTCTAAACACTTTAAAACTTCATTTGCCCTACTAATGGCTGGTGCATATCTTAAAGAACATAAAGATGCAGTGTTGTTATTCTATGATTCCGAGTTTGGTTCACCACAGTCATACTTTGAAGCATTCGGTATTGATACCACACGTGTACTACACACACCGATTACTGATGTAGAACAACTAAAGTTTGACCTAGTTAATCAGTTAGATGAAATTGAACGTAAAGATAAAGTCATTATCATCATTGATTCTATCGGTAACCTTGCTTCTAAGAAAGAATTAGAAGACGCCTTGAATGAGAAATCAGTTGCTGATATGTCTCGTGCCAAAGCTATCAAGGGTCTATTCCGTATGGTTACACCTTACTTGACTATGAAAGATGTGTCATTACTGGCAGTCAATCATACATATCAAGAAATGGGATTATTCCCTAAAGCTATTGTATCAGGTGGTACTGGTATCTACTACTCAGCAGATAATATCTGGATTCTGGGCCGTAGACAGAACAAGAAAGGAATGGAAGTTACAGGTTATGATTTTGTTATTAATGTTGAAAAGTCAAGAATGGTTAAAGAAAAATCTAAGATTCCCGTATCGGTTTCTTGGGATGGTGGTGTTGAACGTAACAGTGGTCTTCTTGATATTGCTATCGCCGGTGGTTTTGTGTTTAAACCTTCTAACGGTTGGTATCAAATTGTTAATCAGGAAACTGGTGAACTAGTAGATCCTAAAGTCAGAGAGAAGGATACTAAGACTGATGATTTCTGGAAACCTATTCTAGGCACAGAGAAGTTCCGAGATTTTCTAATCAAGCAATACCAGATCGGACACAAGTCTTTGATTGACTTTGATCCTGAAATAGAGTACACAGACTAATGCAGAATACTATTAGTGCTAATCATTACACATTTGTTGAAAATGAATCATCCGAATTTTACGGAGTCAAGTTTAGAAACGACTCCCCTTATTCGGGTGTGGTAGTAGTATATGGAACGGTCTCTATTAAAGAGTCACAAGAGCTTGACATAGCAACTCTATCATTCACATTTAATATTCAAGATGCTGGCCCGAGAAACATAGATGAATTAGAAGCATCAGAAGAGTTTAAAAACTATTTAGGTGATGTTCTAGGTACAATAATTAGTGAGGAAAATAATGGACATATCGAATCAGCTGCCGACGCACATACTGAATCATCTCCTCAATAATGAGGCATATTGTAGAAGGGTAATACCTTATCTGCAAAAAGAGTACTTTGAGGGTACTCACGCTACAGTATTTGATCTTATAGTTAAGTTTGTTGCTAAGAGTAATAAGTTACCTACGGGCAAAGTTCTTGACCTAGAGTTGAGAAAGATTCAAGCTCCCGATGATGTTCTTAATAATGCAGCCAAGTTAGTTACTGAGATAAACTTCAAGTCGGATATAGATACCGATTACATGATTGCAGAGACTGAGAAATGGTGCAGAGATCGAGCAGTATACAATGCAATTATGGATTCCATACAGATTATTGATGGTAAGAGTCAAGATCAAAGTGAAGGTGCTATACCAGAGATACTATCTAAAGCATTAGGTGTATCATTTGATCAGGCCATTGGTCACGATTACATAGATAATTCTGACGACCGTTTCGAGTTCTATAATAGAACCGAAGAAAGAGTACCATTTGACTTGGACTATTTCAACAAGATTACCAAGGGTGGTTTACCCAATAAGACCTTGAATATCTGCCTAGCAGGTACAGGCGTGGGTAAATCCCTTTTCATGTGTCATTGTGCAGCATCTGTCCTACAACAAGGTAAGAATGTATTGTATATAACCATGGAAATGGCCGAAGAAAAGATTGCAGAACGTATTGATGCTAATCTTATGGACTTACCAATACAACAGTTAGAAACCCTACCGAAGAATGTCTTTGATACCAAGATACAAAAGATAGCCCAGGCATCTATCGGTAAACTAATCATTAAAGAATACCCAACTGGCTCTGCTCACACAGGACACTTTAGGGCATTACTTAATGAATTAAAGCTTAAGAAAGACTTTAAGCCTGATATGATTTATATCGACTACCTAAACATATGCTCATCGAGTCGTATGAAGGGGATGGGTGGCGCTATAAATAGTTATACCTATATCAAAGCCATTGCAGAGGAAATGCGTGGTCTTGCTGTAGAGTTTAATGTTCCCATTCTTTCGGCAACACAGACTACTAGGTCAGGATTTAGTAATACTGATGTCGGACTTGAGGACACTTCGGAATCATTTGGATTGCCAGCAACGGCTGATCTTATGTTTGCTCTTATATCTACAGAGGAACTAGAAGAATTAGGCCAATTGATGGTGAAACAGTTGAAGAACCGATATAACGATCCAACCACATACAAGAGATTTGTTATTGGTGTAGATCGTTCCCGCATGAAGTTATATGATGTTGAAGAATCTGCTCAAACCGATATAATGGGTGACAGCAGTTCTATCCCCGATAAACCAATTGCAACGTGGGGTGATAGGGAAAACAAAGACACGTTTGCAGATTTCAAAATATAGGAGCTATATATGGATAAGATAACAGACTGGGTAAAAGATAGACTACCCGAAAGAACCACATGGGACGGAGCTACTTTAATCGCAGTATGCGGTGGAGTAATTCTATTTGGAGGAATCGCTAAACTACTTGCTTGGGCAGGACTAGCTTGGGGAATCTACACTTTGGTACGCAAGGAAGGCTAGAATTATAACATGATGAATGTGAAACTTATATCATATAGTCAACCTCCTGCAGGCAGTGAGTTATCAGACGACCTCCTGCAGATGGTTGCATACTGTGCTAGGGTATCAAACCCCGGCAACCAAATCAACGAAGCTACTTCTGAGAAGCTCGTTAAATATCTAATCAAACATCAACATTGGTCTCCATTAGAGATGGTCAGTGCATGTTTAGAAATAGACACTACAAGAGATATCGGTCGGCAGTTACTAAGACACCGTTCGTTCTCTTTCCAAGAATTCTCTCAGAGATATGCAGATCCAACTAAGGATATGTCGTTTGTCCGAAGAGGTGCTAGATTACAGGACCCTAAGAATCGACAGAACAGTATTGATGCTGCATCACAGGTTGTACAAGACCTATGGGATATTAAACAACAAGAAGTAATCAATAAAGCTAGAGAAGTTTATGAGTGGGCTATTAAAGAAGGTATCGCTAAAGAACAGGCAAGGTCTGTATTACCTGAGGGTAACACTATGTCTCGCTTGTATGTTAACGGCACACTTCGTTCTTGGATTCATTACATTCAACTGCGTGCAGAGAATGGTACACAACAAGAACATATGGACATTGCAAAAGCAGTAGGGAAAGTTATCTATGAGATATTCCCTCTTGACGATATTATCTAAAAGAAATGTCGTGCTCATAGCTCAATTGGATAGAGCAACAGCCTTCTAAGCTGTAGGTTCCAGGTTCAAGTCCTGGTGGGCACACCAAATTTATAACAGCATTGGAGAAAAATGATGCGATACTTGGACTACCGATTCTCAATAACGAGAGAAGGTTTAAAACTAGATGATAAAGGTGAACCAGATCTTACACATCAAGTGCAATTAAGCAATACCGGACTTGAAGTGGGTGATTCATTTACCCTAGAACTAGACGAAGATAACTGCATGTTCTTTAAGAAGAACGGCCCAATACAAACGGAGTTAAACTTTTATGAAGAAAGATAGATTTGATTTAGAAGCTGCGATTATGGAAGCGTGGTCAACGTCAGAAGATATTGATTTGATATATCATAACACAGATAATTTGGATTTAACATCCGAAGATTGCGATACTATTCAGAACCAGTTATTAGGTTTAAAGTATATTGCTGATCTTAGGTTCCAAAAGGTGTGGGATACATTTGAATCACTTGTAAGTAATGGATGCACGTGTGTGCACTGTGACTGCTCGAGTGATTGAACCAATAAAACATATTCAAGCTATTGAGACTACTCCGGCATATCATGTAGAACAATCTAAAGAAGCTGTTATAAAAGCAGTAGTACGGATAAATGATACGCATCAACAGGAGACTTTGTATACATATAATAGAAGGGGACAACTAATTAGTTCAGTTGTCCATAAACACAGGATTGGTATAGCATAAGAGGCAAGAGCCATGGCATACTCCGATAAAGTTTTAGATCATTATGAAAATCCGCGCAATGTTGGTACTATGGATGATGCTAATTCTAATGTAGGAACTGGCATGGTTGGTGCTCCGGCTTGTGGTGATGTAATGAGGCTGCAGATATTAGTAGATGATAGTGGGATCATAACCGATGCAAAATTTAAAACATACGGGTGTGGTTCAGCTATTGCTTCTAGTAGTTTGCTCACTGAGTGGGTTAAGGGAAGAACCCTTGAATCTGCATACACTATAAGAAATACCCACATAGCCGAAGAGTTGGCCCTGCCACCAGTGAAGATTCACTGTTCGGTTCTGGCTGAAGATGCTATTAAAACTGCAATAGATAACTATAGAGAAAAACAATGATTACACTAACAGACTCTGCGCTACAACAAGTCGCCAAGCATTTAGAAAAGAGAGCAAATACTCTAGGTGTTCGACTGGGTGTAAAAAGCTCTGGATGTAATGGTTTCTCTTATGTATTAGAATTTGTCGATAAACCAACAGCTGATGATACCGTAATTACAGCTGGTGATGTAACCATAGTACTCGATTCTAAGAGTGCTGTAGTATTAGACGGCACTGAGCTAGACTATACCCGACAAGGGTTGAATGAGGGGTTTGAGTTTAAGAACCCTAACGTCACCGCAGAATGTGGTTGTGGAGAGAGTTTCACAGTATAAAGCTCAGTTATAGTCAATATAACTAAAATAAATGAAAATAAATGCAGAAAAGGGTTGACAAAGGTGTTAAGCCGTAGTATAATATACCTATATTAAATGATAAGGACTTATATTATGAACGACTTAATTGAAAAGACTAACGAACTACTACTAACTATGCAAAATCAACTACATGATCAGTTTGAACATGCACGCGATGAGACATATACCTTTGAAGAAGGTAGGAACTATTTGAAGTTGGTCAGGTCCAGAGACGGCAGATCATCTGTAGTAGGGTTTGTAGTTAAGAAGTCTCCAAAATACATTGATAATAAGACCAATCAACCTTTCCAAATTGGAGATATGTTGATGGCAGCAGGATGGAATAAACCTGCTACTAACTTTGCTCGAGGAAATGTCTTCGATCTAAATGTTAATAATGTACGTTGGACAGGAGTATAAATTCTGCCCAGACTCCTTCGGGGGCCTAAGTGGCAGTCGTCACCTACCGGACGAACTAAAGCGGTAGGGGTTGGTGTCCGAACACCTATACGGAAATGAAGAAGTCCGTGAAATAGAGGGAAGAGTCCGGGGTGAGGTTGGTAACCTGACCCCCTCCAAATAACCGATAATGAACCACCCCGGACTCAACTTATTATGGAACAATATGAATAGTTATATAGGATCACTTAGATACGACCCCACAGGCCGTAAAAGAAAATCCCCCGGCCTTAAAACTAAGCGCAAACTAAAACCAGAATTTAAACCCTTAGTTATAGAAAAGACTCTTGCTGAAAAACAGATGGATGCATTTAATGCTAAATACCCATCCTTTAGTGGTAGTACTAAGTACCACACAGCAGAAGACCAATCTTGGAAACAAGAAGCATCTAAGAATTTTACTGTTGCCCCTGCATATAATAAAGGTGCATATCAAGTAATACCATCGACAGATATTAAACACATTGGTAAATAAGTGTTGACAAACTCGCAATACCATAGTATAATAAACATTCAATCAGAGAGAGATAATTTTATGAACGCATTCAGAGTTACTGCCACAGACCTAGACACAATCGTAGCGGACTATATTTTTAGTTCAATGGCTGAGGCCATAGAGTTTGTTAGAGGTATGGTTAATAAAGTTGATAAAGTAAAAATTGAAAGGATCTCAGTATGATTGAAGCAATATTCATATTCTGCGCTGTAGGTGTGGGTTATTCCTCTTATAAGATAGGTGTTAGAGAAGGAGCTGAAAAGATGCTTGAACACTTACAAGAAGGTCGTATCATTGATATAGACGAAGAGGGCAAAATAACTCCCCGCCTCAACTAAGCCCAGATTTTTTTTATTATAAATACTTATATCAATATAGGTACGGAGGATTAATGAAAAGTTTTTTATCACAAGAAACCATTCTTGAAGCGGCCCCAATAGGACTAATACCTAGTCAATTAAAGAAGCCGAACGCAGGCACTGGCGAAGACCGAATTAGTATTCTATCGAGGCTTATACGCGATGGCAAACCCCTTGAATTAGCTAAGGGTGGTACATTTATAGTAACCGACATCGAAGACGCTCTCAAACAAATAGAAATCTTTAAGAAACTTCATAAACCTTTTAATCTACAAGGCGACAGCAAAACCTTTAGTACTTCTGAGCTCAAGAAAAGTAAAGTTTTTGGTGGTGGGGGTGGTGCTGGAGGCGGTACACTTAATACTAAAATTACTGAAAGTCACAACTGTGTTATCTGCCAGGCCATGCTTGACAATGGAATGCAAGACGAAGAGTACTTTAAGGATGAAGCCATTCTTAAGGCAGCATTTGGTAGAGTCTATGTCGATGCCACCTTTGAAGAAATCTATGCAGTAGAAGATGGTTGGTTTCATTCATCCTATGAGTCTGCCAAAATACTAGTTAAAGAAGGTTACATCAACAAATCCCAAACATTCCATAGAAATAGTAAGTTGATGAATACAGTATATGCATTAAAAAACATAGCATATAAGAATTCTGGGTTGAGTGCTGTTAAAGATGATAAGTGGAACCCCGGTGATTTCTGGGCTGTTGAAAAGTCATTTAAACTAAAAACACTCGATACATCCTCAATAGCCGCTTATAATAAAGCACTACTTCAAGCTTTTGTAGACCGACAACTCGTAGGTATCTCACTTAAACTTGTTAAGAAGACCGCTAAGATTAAAGCGTATAATGTTAAATTACCACCTGATACCGATGACCACAAGATGCTTAAAATACTATTGCAAAGTGAGACCCGAGGGACTTTCTGGAGTAATAAAGGTGCAGCAGTTCTCTTTGATGGAGGTAAGTTCCAATTAAGAGCAGGTAGTTTAGGTGGTTCTATTAAAGGTGAGATCGTAATGAAAAATGCCAGAGGTGGTAGTGCGGGTTACGGTATTATGCAGGATGGAATGAAACAAGTATTCAGAAAGACTGTACCAGATCCTTCTAAGGTCAATTCAATTGCAAAGAAAATATCTAAAGGTGATCAAAGATCCATTAGTATCTTTCACAAGATGTATACTAATTTCTATAAGAACGACACCTTTGAAACATTTTCGGAAGAGTTAGCTAAAAAAGATTACTATTGGATAAGTGCTAAACTAAGCTGTTTGTACCTAGTATACTATCTGGATTTAAACACTGGCCCTAAGGCCAATCGTTGGTTAACTAAAATTATTAACTATGCTGGATCCAAGTCTGAAGACTCCAGTGCTTATGTAAAGGTGTACGAATAATGAAAGGGTTTAAAGGTCATCTATCAGAAGCAGCTGGCAAAAATACACACATGACCCACCTTGAAGATTTGATTCTTGATGGTGGTGTCAAGGGTGCACGTCAAGCTATCAACGCTCTAAGAAGTCTGAGAGATATGTTAAGTGGTAACTCTAAGAAATCCGTTGATATAACCGTTAAGTGGGACGGTGCTCCTGCAGTATTTGCTGGTGAAGACCCAAGAGATGGTTCATTCTTTG
>Ga0209816_1000641_pt1 | contig 27449 bp, 29 predicted proteins | sample CoawatmetaG01DNA_FD_187509 | JGI IMG/M metagenome (GOLD analysis project Ga0209816, IMG submission 187509) | Marine microbial communities from the West Antarctic Peninsula - Coastal water metaG017-DNA (SPAdes) (version 2) | ecosystem: Environmental > Aquatic > Marine > Coastal ...
CTACAAAGAACAGGTCAGCGTTGTTCAGAAGATAAAGCTGGCTGATGGCGAACACTTAACAACTACCTGCCCCTTTTGTGGGGGCAGGAACAAGTTCACCCTGGACCGCTTCGATGGTGTTCTGGTATGGAACTGCTTCCGAGCATCTTGCTCAGTTAAGGGTAGCCTTAAAGGCAGACGTGATATCAATGCATTGAAGAACTATGTAAGTGGCGCACCTACTCGCCGCCCTGTTAAGAAGCTGAACCGTCTACCGGCTATGACCACATCCGTGCGCAAGCATCCCCCCGCTGTTGATTACCTGAAGGTAGTTAATTCATACGATGCATACGAATCAGGGTTGATCAAAGTAAGATACTCACCTACCGAAAACCGTGTTCTGTTTTACACAAATGATGGCACAGGTGCTGTAGGTCGGGCATTAGATGGTCGTCTACCGAAGTGGTGGAAGTACGGGGACACAACGATAGGTGTTTCTGTAGGTTCAGGCCAACATGTTGTTTTAGTTGAAGATATTGCATCCGCATGTGCTGTGAGTAGGCTCCCAGATACTATAGGTTTTGCCTTATTAGGTACAAATTTAACTACGCCGATCAGAAAACATCTAGCTAATTACCCAAAGATAACATTAGTACTTGACAATGACGCAAGTAGTAAAGCAGTCTACCTAGCTAAGCGACATGGTTTAATAACTAACCTACGCCTAACAAAAGAGGATCTAAAGTGCCTTTCTTCGGAACAGATACATACACTACTACAGTGATGGGCGAGTTCACTTGGTCCTTTATTGTTGCGGTTGGAGGTAGCGGTGCTTCGAGGCGCATGGTATCTAACAAAGTGTGTCTTTGTGATTATGATATAGTATCAGGTCTGCTTGTATCCGCACTGTCCCAAAATCCTGTTGCGGCACCACCCTATTCCTATATGTGACATTTTATAGGACGCAGTGCGATTGCTGCGTAAACAATATATCCGTCGAGACACCATCGACGATAAACAAACAGGAATATGTAAATGAAAGCTCGTGGAATTGTAATTATTGATTACGACATCGATGGAGGCTTCAAAGAAGCTGCAGAAGAACAAGCCCGTCTAGAAGAAGCAATTGCAAGCATTGTTAAAGGTAACAAGCGTGTAGTCTTCCACCAAGTAGATATGAAGGAACGTCGGGGAGACCAAAGCCCAGACATCAGTAAGATGAAGTTCCGACAGAACTAACTGTTCTTACCTAAAAATTTAAATAAAGACCCTCAGTCGAAAGATTGGGGGTTTTTTTATTTCTACTAGGTGTTATTCAAGGTGGCATAATTAAAAACCATTGAGGATGCGACCTATGGAGCAACAACTAATAAAAACACTGCTTAATAATGCCAATTACTTAGAGAATCAGGCCAATCTACGCAGAAGCCTATTCAGCGACGACTTTGCCGATATTTATGATTTGGTTAAAGAAGCACACGATAAGTATGAGCATGATATCAGCCCTGACGAAGTCTATAGCATCTGGCTATCCCAGAACCCTGTGGCTACCTCTGCAGAGATACACGAAGTTCGTGACGTTGTGGACCAGATCAAGCATGCAGAGGCTATTAGCCCTGACATTGCCTCTGACGTAATCAACAACCTCTGGCGCAAGGACATTGGGCGTGAGGTAGCCAATCTAGGCATCAACATGTCCGAAGGTGATCCCAGCGCCCTACGCCGCTTACAAGGCCTCTTAGAGCGTATCACAGACAGTTACATGCCAGACGACTTTGGTGAGGATATCACTGACGATATCTACGAGCTGCTGGCAGAGGTATCCAACGAGAACAAGTTTGAGTTTAATATCTCCACCCTGTCCCGCAATCTGTACGGTCTTGGTGGCGGTGACTTTGCTATTGTAGCTGCACGACCAGAGACAGGTAAGTCTGCCTTTATGGTCAGTATCTGTGCGGCACCAGGCGGCTTCTGCAGCCAAGGGGCTAAGGTTCTGTATCTAGGCAATGAAGAAAAGAGTATGCGTACCAAGCTTCGGGCTGTGCAGGCATGTTCTGGCATGACCCGTGAGGAAATCGCAGAGAAGCCCGACCTAGCTAATTCTATATACATGAGTATTCGGGACAAGCTGATCTTCAAGGACACACAAGATTGGGATCTGGATAAGATTAATGCATACTGTGAGCGTGTTAAGCCAGACATCTTAGTGATCGATCAGGCTGATAAGGTTCATATATCAGGTACACACAACTCATCACATGAGCGTATTCGTTCTCTGTACACTGCACTGCGGGAGCTAAGTAAGCGCCACAACTGCGCACTGATTGCTGTGTCACAAGCATCCGCCGATGCAGAGGGCAAGACCCGCATCGACTTCTCCATGCTTGAAGGTTCCAAGACAGGCAAAGCTGCAGAGGCTGATGTCATCATTGGTATCGGTAAGGCTGCAGGTGGCGGCGATGATGAACAGAACACTGAGCGGTGTTTGTACATATCCAAGAACAAGCTGTCTGGGTTTCACGGTGCCATCTACTGCAACATCAAACCAGAGGTATCTCGTTATGCTGAATAATCTGGAGGTAGTGTAATGGGTAAGCGTTCTGACTTTGAAAGGCTTCCACGGGATTTCTATAAGACCCCTGCCGCAGCCGTAAAACCACTGCTGCCACACCTGCAAGATGTTCAGTATTTCTGTGAACCATGTGCTGGTGACGGTGCCTTGATCAAATCACTGCTCGAAGCTGGCTGCACATGCTCTGATGCCTACGACATAGAGCCGATGGGTGTAGGGATAGATCAGCTAGATGCCCTTCTGTTGCAAGAGGAACATCTAAATGTTTCGGATGTGATCATTACGAACCCACCCTGGGACCGAAAGATCCTTCACCCAATGATCGAAACCTTCTCAGACCTGCGGCCTACGTGGCTGCTGTTTGATAGCGATTGGGTCCACACAAAACAGTCAATACATTTCCTCCCCCGACTTCGCAAAGTCGTAAGCGTGGGGCGGGTCAAGTGGTTCGATAACACCACAGGCAAGGACAACTGTAGCTGGCATCTGTTTGACCGGCACGACCCAACAATAACAACAAAATTCTACGGGCGGATGAAATGAAGATACTAATTCTGGATTTAGAAACAACGGTACAAAGATTTGATGGCAAAATAGATAACGCACCCTTCAACCCAGACAACCGATGTGTTTCGGCACACTATTGCTGGCTAGGTGAGCCTGTTCAAACACTTGTATTCCACCACAATGATAAGCCTATCCCTGACAGCCCAGCGCCTCTGCATGAGGCTCTAAAGCAGGCTGATGTGATCGTCGCACACAACGCTAAGTTTGATGTGATGTGGCTGATGGAAATGGGCTTTGAGATCCCACCAGAAGTATACTGCACAATGATTGGTGAGTATGTTCTGGCTAAAGGTCAGCGTGAGCAATTGTCTCTTAAAGCTACAGCAGAACGACGTGATGTTACCCGCAAGAAATCTGATCTTGTAGATGAACTGTTTAAGAGCGGTACAGGCTTTGAGGCCATGCCTTGGGAAACAGTTTTGGAGTACGCAGAAGCAGATGTGGTATCCTGTTCTGAGATATACCTAGCGCAGCAAGAAGACTATGCACAGCCTGCGAACCAGAGCATGCAGAGTGTTGTCACACTAATGAACCAGATGCTTTTGTTTTTGGTTGAGATTGAGCGCAATGGCGTGAAGATCGATAAGACTGCACTTAACAAAATCGAGGTACACTTTAGAGAGCGTTATAACTATTGTACCAACCGTCTAGATGAAATCACTGAAGAGGTCATGGGTGATAAACCTTACAACCTTGCCAGCGGTACAGATCGATCTGAGATCATTTACTCACGACAGCTACTAAACAAAGAACGCCATGTTCAGATGTTTAATATAGGAACCGATGATGCTGGTAAGCCTCTTTACCCACCTCGTATGAACCGCAAGGAGTTCAGTGATGCATATCGGTCAAATACTAAGGTGCTACACAAAACTGACGTAGTTTGCTGTGACAGATGTGATGGCAGAGGTCTGGTCCAGAAGTTTCTGTCTGTGACACGTCAAAAGATGGGTAAGAAGTACAAGGTGCAGGGTGCGCCATACAAGAACCTGTCCAAGTGTCCTGAGTGTTCCGGTGTAGGTGCGTTCTATGTACCAAACGGGAAGGTCGCTGGCCTCAAGCTAAACCCGTCTGGTCCAAGTGACGCCAGCTTTAATGGTTTTAAAACAGACAAGCATACCATCAAGCTTCTGATCGAACAGGCCCGTAGAAAGCGCAACCACTTAGCAATAGAGTACCTTGAACTTATGGCTGAATTAAGTGCAGTTCGTATGTACTTAGATAGCTTCATCGCAGGGATTGAAACGTGGACACGACCTGACGGTATTCTGCATGCACAGTTTAACCAATGCATCACTGCTACGGGTCGATTGTCATCCACCGCCCCTAACCTACAGAACATGCCGAAGCGTGGCTTCCCTGTTCGGGAGGCTATGGTCAGCCGATTTGAAAACGGTCTGATAATTGAGAGTGATTTCAGCGGCCTAGAGTTTGTTATGGCAGGGGAGCTGTCCCGTGATACGCAGATCATTAAGGATGTTCTGGAAGGTAAAGACCTTCACAAGCAGACTGCGTCTATCATCAATGAGTGTGATCCCTCGGAAATATCTAAAGAAAACAGGCAGTTGGCGAAGGCTCACTCGTTTGCCCCCCTCTTTGGTTCGACAGGGAATCAATATGAAGGGCATATCAAAAACTATTACAAAGAGTTCTTTAACATCTACAAAGGTCTTGGGGCGTATCACAAGAAGCTTACAGACGGTGTACTAAAGAACGGGCATATACAGATCTTCTCTGGCCGTCAGTTTTTCTGGCCGAATGAGGAACGCCGCCGAAACGGGCGCACCAAGAACTATACACAACAAGTGAACTACCCTGTACAGTCTTCCGCCACCGCAGACATTGTGCCACTTAGTTGCATCCGTGCCTTCCGCAAGTTCAAAGAACTTAACCTGAGATCTAAGCTAGTTCTGACTGTGCATGATTCCATTGTGGTAGATACCCATCCAGATGAAGAAGATCTGGTCAAAGAGGTTCTGCAGTGGGCTATGGAAAAGGTCACAGAAGAGGCTCAAGAACTATGGGATTATGAATTTATCCTACCTTTAAAGATCGAAACATCCCGTGGCAAAAATTGGCTAGACCAGGATGAATATGATTGACTACTGCCACTTAGTAATGCCATACTGTAAGTCCATCTAATAGAGGATCGAATCGAGATGAATGATCTTACAAATGTAAATCAAAATGACCTACAGGCAATGAACGAACTGCTAGGCACACAGGTAACAGGCGGTGGTGATGCGATTGTTCGTGTCCCCGAATTGCGGATTAACTCACGCAGTCGTGACAAGGATACTAAGCAAGCTATCCCAGAAGGTTCCTACTTTCTGACCAACATGGATCAGAAGGTATACGCTGAGACTGTAACCTTTCGCCCACTAGCTACGCACATCCAGTATTTCCACTGGGACGAAATTGACGGGAAGCGTACACTGGTGAATAAGTCTATCGCCATCCCAAGCCCCCGTGATGAAGCCCGTGACATCAAAGGTGGTATCGCCTGTGGCTACCCCTCTTGGGACACGCTACAGGAAATGGAGTACACGGATGCCAAGGTCTACAAGGCTATGAAGCATCGTGTGACCCGTGGCCTTGTCAGCTACGATGGCGTCACAGCCGATGGTAAGAAGGTTTCTATTGAGAACCAGCCTTGCATCATGTTCCACAAGAACAGCACGTTTGGTGGATTTTGGAACGGCTTCATGAAGAACCTACCTAGAGGTTCAAACATCTATGAGTACGAGACTGAAATGGGTGCCGACTACAACGAAAACGGCTCTGTGGTTTGGTACACACCTACTTACAAAGTTGATCTTTCCAAGAAGCTGGATATGACCCAACAGGTCTTTGATACTATGTCTACCTTTGCCCAAACTATTAAAAAAGAGAACCAGGATATTGATGCCAAATACTTCACGGCCATCAAAGAAGGTTCTCTTGATAACAAGGCAATGAACGCACTGCGTATCGATGACAGCTTAGACGCTGACTTCGTAGATGTAGCCTAATGATGCAGTCCACGCTGGATGCATTGAATGACAAACTATCCAACGATGAATTTGATGGCTTAACCATTGAAGACAGTTGGATAGAAGAGGCGGGCGAAGAGTTTAAGGCGGCTCTTCGCAAGCAGCTTACGCCGCAAGACAGAAAATTTCGTCTGCGGATGTCAAACATCGGAAAGCCATTATGCCAGCTTCAACACGGCGCAATGGGTTCTAAACAGAAACGAAAGTCCAAGAACTTCAAGGTTCAGATGATGATCGGTGATGCGGTTGAGTGCATTACAAATATCCTTCTGAAGGTCGCACAGGTCAATATTACTGGCGGCAAGAACCTAGTTGAAATGGACTTTGACGGTGTCACCATTAAAGGCGAAGACGATATCGAAATAGATCACAAGATCTATGACGTTAAGTCCTGCAGCCCTTTCGCTTTCGACAAGAAATGGTCTCACGGCTACGAGGCTCTAAAGGAAGATGATCCCTTCGGCTACATCGGTCAGTTAACCGGTTACGCCCAAGCCCAAGATAAGGAATTGGGTGGTTGGATTGTTGTGAACAAATCGACAGGTGCCATGCTTGTGGTGGAGGCTGATGTTTCTGCTGCTGAGAAGTCTTACAACCTATTTAAGATGAAAAGTACTGTAGAGAAGGTCAACAGTGGTGCGCCTTTAGAACGTCAGTTTGATCCTATCCCTGATAAGTTCAATCGGAAAGTTACGGGTCTCAAGCGTTTGCCTATGGCCTGCAATTTCTGTGACTTCACGAAAGATTGTTATCCAGAAGCGGAACACAAGCCTCATCCGATGTCTAAGGCCAAAGAACCACCCAGTTACTGGTTCATTGAGGATTAAGCATGGCGATAAAACCTCAGTCTGCAAAGGCAAAGGGGCGGCGTCATCAGCAATGGGTAAGAGATAAAATTCTAGCACTGTTTCCTAAATTGGAACCAGACGATGTCCGTTCCACTGGAATGGGCCAAGGCGGGGAAGACGTTCAACTGTCCCCCGCTGCTAGGAAGCTCTTCCCCTACTCCGTCGAATGTAAGGCTCTGAACAAGATCAGCGCATACAAATTCATGGAGCAAGCTGAAGCCAATTGCCCACCCAAAGCAGAACCAATCGCAATCATCAAAGCAGATCGGCAAAAGCCTCTGGCTTTGATGGATGCAGAACACTTTTTCAAACTGATTGGAAAAAACAAATGACAGAACAAGATCCATTTGCATGCGGCTTATTTCTGACTCCGGTAGACCAGGATAACTTTAAGATGAGTTCGTTTAGCAACCTGCGGGACAACTTGGATGATGAAGAAGCGGACCATTACGAGGCTCTGATGGAGGGTATCGGCTACATGATCCAGAACAACCCATACTTCTTCGTAACCTTGGGTAACATGCTCATAGAACAGTCTGAAGATGGGATCGTTTTCGAGCCTGCTGATGAACTGGAAGAGGCCATCGCTGAGAGCAAAGTCATTCCATTCAACAGGAAGAACTGATGCCAGATAATGTGAACAGCCCCCCACACTACAACCAAGCAGGCATTGAGTGCATCGAAGCCATTTATGCAGCACTCGGCCATGCCGGTTTCAAATCGTACTGCCAAGGAAATGCCATGAAGTACCTCTGGCGTCACCAGTACAAAAACAACCCCATTGAGGATCTGAAAAAGGCCCAGTGGTACATCAATAAAATTATTGAGGCAGAAGAATATGAACTTTGAAGATTACCAAACACAGGCCTCCAAGACCGCCATCTACAACGATGCAGATGTGATCATTTACCCAGCCCTCGGTCTTTTATCGGAAGCCGGTGAAGTCGCTGGCAAGATCAAGAAGGTGCTGCGGGACAACAACGGCCAGTTCCTACCAGAACATCGTGAAGCAATCGCTGACGAGGTGGGAGATTGCTTTTGGTACATGGCCTCGCTTTGCACCGACTTAGGATTTGGCATGGAGCAAATTGCCCAGCGCAACCTTGATAAATTGAACAGCCGAATGGCACGGGGCGTCCTCGGCGGCTCTGGCGACAATAGATAACGGAGACCTATTATGAATAACTATCTACCAACCGATTACCAATCCTTCATCCACACAAGTCGCTATGCCCGTTGGCTAGACGAAGAAGGTCGGCGTGAAACGTGGGGCGAAACTGTAGGCCGCTACGTTTCTAATATTGTAGCTCCTGTGATTGAAGACACCGCAATACAGAATGAAATCTCTGAGGCCATCACAGGCCTAGAAGTGATGCCTTCCATGCGATCCATGATGACTGCGGGTACAGCGGCCAACCGTGATAACACATGTATGTATAACTGTTCGTACCTAGTCATTGATGACCCTAAAGCATTCGATGAAGCTATGTTCATCCTGCTATGCGGAACCGGAGTAGGATTCTCATGTGAGCGTCAGTACATCAAATACCTACCAGAGGTTCCAGGTCTACTATTTCAAAGCGACTCAACTATTGTAGTTAAGGATAGTAAAGAGGGCTGGGCAAAGGCCTATCGTCTTCTGATCAGCATGCTGTACGCTGGCGAGATCCCTAAGTGGGATGTTAGCAGTGTAAGACCAGCGGGTGCCCGTCTAAAGACCTTCGGTGGCCGTGCCAGTGGCCCAGCGCCGTTGGTTGACCTGTTCAACTTTACTGTCGATATCTTCAAGAAGGCCGTAGGCAACAAGCTGTCTTCCTATGAGTGCCATAGCATCATGTGCAAGATTGGTGAAGTAGTGGTTGTGGGTGGTGTGCGCCGTTCTGCAATGATTAGCCTGTCTAATCTGTCAGATGATCGTATGCGCCATGCTAAGAGCGGTAAGTGGTTTGAGACTGCACCGCATATGGGTCTAGCAAACAACTCTGTGGCGTACACGGAAAAGCCAGACGCTATGTCATTCTTGCGTGAATGGACTGCCCTAGCAGAAAGCGGTTCTGGTGAGCGTGGCATCTTCAATCGTGAGGCTGCTACTAAGCAAGCCGCTAAAAATGGTCGCCGTGATCCTAACCGTGAATGGGGTACGAATCCTTGTTCGGAGATACTTTTAGCTGGACCTAGAACGGATAAAAACGGCAATCCTATTGCAGGTACTGGCGGTCAATTCTGTAACCTTTCGGAGGTCGTTGTACGTGCTACTGACACTGTGGAATCTATTAAACGAAAAGTCCGTGTGGCAACCATTTTGGGGACAGTCCAATCCACCTATACAAAGTTCCCGTACTTGCGAAAGGTGTGGGCTAAAAACACGGCAGACGAACGTCTGTTGGGCGTGTCGCTGACAGGTATTATGGATAACACTCTGACGAACGGCAAAGAGGGTGACCTTGCTGCATTGTTAGAAGACCTGAAACAGGTTGCTGTTGATACCAACAAAGAATGGGCTGATAAGTTAGGCATCGAAGTGTCGGCTGCTATAACCTGTTGTAAACCATCGGGAACCGTATCACAACTTGTTGACAGCAGTTCTGGGATACACGCACGGCACTCACCTTACTACATCAGAACGGTTCGTGGGGATAACAAAGACCCTCTAACGCAGTTCATGAAAGACCAAGGCGTACCCAGTGAGCCAGAGGCGTACAAGCCTGACCAGACGACTGTGTTTAGCTTTCCGATGAAGGCTCCAAAGGGCGCAGTTGTTACAGCGGATATGTCGGCAATCGATCAGCTAAACATGTGGCTGATGTATCAGCGCCATTGGTGTGAACATAAGCCTTCTGTCACGGTAAACATCAAGTCGTCAGAATGGCTCGATGTAGGTGCATTTGTCTATGAACACTTTGATGAAATGTCTGGTGTGTCGTTCCTACCGTTTGATGATCACACCTACCAGCAAGCCCCTTACCAGCACTGTGGTCGTTCTGAGTACGAGCAAATGCTTTCGTTTATGCCAAAGTCTATCGATTGGACAAAGCTTTCTGCATACGAGACTGAAGACAATACGTCTGGCAGTCAGACGATGGCTTGCAGTGGCGATAGCTGTGAAATCGTAGATCTAACGGCGTAATGGTTAATATGTATACCATAATAACCAGAGACCAATGTAACTTCTGTGACCGTGCGAAGGCTGTCCTTCGGTCCCAGAAGTTGCAGTACACAGAGTACAATGTGCAATCCAAAAGTAGCAGGTGGTTAGTTCCCCTGCTGCTCAAGGCCGACTTAAAAACAGTACCACAGATCTTTGACTCTGAAGGTAAATACGTTGGCGGCTACACTGAGCTTGAAAACTCATTACAAAAGTGAGGCAGGTTTATGAACACCCAACAGGCATATGAAGTTGGTTACGCAGACTTCTTCAGCAACAATCATCGATGCGCTTACAAGCCAAAGTCCCGATTCTACAAGGAATGGTCCCGTGGCTTCAATGACGCATACTTTTACAACAGGAACACCCATGTACAAAGTATTCCAACAGAAAGACTTCAACAAGTATGATCAAGCAGCACGTTCAACGGCTAAAAGGTTTTGGTCTTCGGCTGGTTATAATTGTGAAGACAACCCTGACGAGTATGGGGTGGACTTGATAGTCCAAGGGCAGAACCGCCGCTTCTTCTGCGAGGTTGAAGTTAAAACCGTGTGGCACGGGGTAAAGTTTAAGTACCCCACCGTCCACCTTCCGGTACGCAAGGCTAAGTTCTTAACCAAACCTACGATGTTTATGATCTTCAACAACAGCCTTACCCATGCAGCCCTATTTAGCCGCAAGGTTGTGTTGGATAGCCCCTGTGTCGAAGTCTCCAACGTAAAGATTATGCACGGCGAGAAGTTCTTTGACGTGCCTGTTGCATCGGCAAACTTCGTACAAACAATTTAAGGTGTCTATGAGCAAAAATGCACGGCGTTACACACGTAAACGTAAAATAGTAGTGGGGGATACACCCACCCCCAAATACTCAAAATCAATTGTGCTGGTTCCCCAGACGTATAACCAGAAGACATATGCAACCGCTCTGAATGCTGACCCACTAGTGTTCGTCACAGGGTGCGCAGGGACCGGCAAGACGTATATGGCGGCTACACAGGCCGCTAAGATGTACTACGAGCGGAAGGTAGCTAAGATCGTCATCACACGCCCTAACGTGGCCGCTGGTGGCCGTGACATAGGCTATTTCCCAGGTGGGTTGGGTGAGAAAATGCAGCCGTGGGTTGCTCCTCTGATTGACGTACTAAAAAAGCACCTGGGCGAGGTTAAAGTGAAAAGTATGCTGTCAGATGGTGAGATCGTCGTAGAACCATTTTCTGTTATGCGTGGTAAGTCATTTGATGATGCATTTATCATCCTGGATGAAGCGCAGAACACTACATACGTTGAATTGAAGATGTTTCTGACTCGCATCGGGGAAAACACGAAGGTGGTAGTCAATGGTGATGTCGCTCAGACAGATTTAGCAGAGAAGTCCGGGCTTGGCCGCATCATCCGTATGATTAAGGGGCAGATGCTACCCTTCCCTGTGATTGAGATGACGGTGGATGACATTGTGCGCTCTGACGTGTGTGCCACATGGATTAAAGCCTTCATAAAAGAGGAAGCTGCATAATGGATCTTTATATCTCTGGTTGCTTATACCTGCTTGGTTCACTGTTTATGCTACTCAACTATGAGCCAGAAGAAGACTCCCCAAAACACTTGTACATAATGTTTGTATTTGGCTGGCCTGTAATGACTATCTGGCTTTTAGTAACAGATCTGCTTGGAAACGAATAAGCGCCCCAAAGGTGTTGACCTTGGAGCGCCGTAATCGTATAATATACATGAAACAAGAAGTTTGGTCGCTTCTGTTTCGGTTTTAATTGGAACCCCTCAGATTTCGGTCTGGGGGGTTTTATTTTGTCATGGAGTTTACAAAAGACCCTACGGTATCAGTAATTGCTTTTTCAGCATTCAAGGCCAGTTCCCATCCATTATAGGCGTTTTCACGATCTATGTCGCTTTCTGAATATATACCTGCCCGAATACCCGCCTGGTACATGTCTTCAAAGAGTTCTGTCTTTATACGGGCGCTATCAAGGCCTACTACACCAACGGTCTCACGATATAACTTAACTTTTTCCGCTATCCGTATGAACTCGTCTGCATCCGCCACCACTATATCCAAGGCAGCAACACCCCGATCTTTAAGGCCTAGTTTATTGGCAATAAATTGAGAAGCTGCTCTTGATTGCGCACCAGCACGGCTAAGTGCGCCTACAAACATGTAAATGGTACGGTTGACTGCGGCACGGTACTCCTGAATTTCGGAGGTTCCTGATGTTGCAGGGTTGGTCTGGGCAATACGACCCTTCGCTACGCCTTCACCTACCTCTAGAGCCTCTTCAAGAGAAACCGCTAGCTTTGGGTTGTTCTCCATAACAATACGACCTGTGTTTAAGAGACCCATGTCTTCGTTTTCTAGGGTTTTCTTTAAGTTAGACGCACTTAGAACAGGACTGCCTGCAATGTCTTCTTTTGAGGTGACCACTGCCCGTTTCAGGGCACGAAGATATGCAGACTGCAGCCCTTCTATGACGATTGGGTTAGTATTAGTATTTTGTATTGCAGCACGGGCAAAGTCCGCACCGCTTTTACCTGACAGTATGCTAATCATTTTGTCAGTAGAATTTAGAGATATTGAAGTGTCTGAGTAGGCATCTAGGAACGGAGCTACCATGTTAGAGAAGGCATCGCTTTTCATGGCTGTAAATTGGCTCTCAGCGAGTTTTAATTCATCATCAATAGAAACCCCCCGTGCTTGTGCTGTGCGGACACGCTCAGATAGTGTATCAAGTTGCGTAGCAAGTAAGGGGAACTCTTCTCTAAGGGTTGCGCTGTATTTAATAATTTGATCTTCAAGCGCAGGCACATCAACATTTTCTAAGCCGTTGTTGCGAACATCTCTGTAGATACCTTCAAATATTTTAGCAGTTGTATACTCAGATATGGCAGTACGATCCACAGAAGAACCTTGCTGTTCTAGTATATTAACCAATGCAGTCATATTCTGACCCACATCACCCTCAAGAACACCCACGACCTCATTGCGTGAGGCAGTTTGGTTTTGTCTGGGGTTAAACCTACCACCAGCGGTAGCTTCAAAGGTGTCTACCACACGGTTAAACGGCTCATCTTTGTAGGTGGCGGCATACTTTTTGTAATTTTCAAATGCCGCACTGGCTGCTTCCGCTGTTTCAGGATTATCTGTATTTTTAGATACCCAATCTACCTGTTCATCGATGAAGTCTCTGACAGTACGAAGACGTTTGACTACATCAACCTGAGACTGTGTACCCCGTGCATTCACGATCATCTCAGAAATTCGGGGGCGTATTGAATTATATAGGACTTTGAAATCTGCACCGCTATCCAGAATTGTGGTAACTATATCTTCCGTACTCTTGATCCCGCCTACAGCCACCTCTGATGCGCCATCCATACCGCCCAGAGGGTCTTCAGCTTGCCTAGTAATTTTACTATTGTACGCAGAACGTATAGTGGCGATTAATGTGTTCTGTAAGGTTTCTTTACCTGCAGTATCAAAGGCATTGGCTTCCTTAGTAATATTGGAAATAAGATCTCCAAAGCCTTCAACATCAAAGGGGGTTCCCTCTGGTATGGCGTCATACATCGCTTGTTTTTGGCTTACAGCCGATGACAGATTATCTACTACTGCCTTTGCAATCTCTTCACGGCTTTGATTAGAGTTAGCAGTTAGGCTAGACGGGGTGGCCCCAACAAGACGTTGTATAGATGCACCAAACGCCTCATCCGAAAGCATCGTATCTATAACTTGCTGTTCTGCGGCGGTACGTCGGGCCTGGATACCTGCTATATTAGTTGAGGCTTCTTCTACCCTGCCACGGCCTGCACCTACAATTGTTTCAGCAGCATCTGCCACAGTATTACCCTGTGTTAAAACATCTTGAGAGCCTTCATCTAAAAAGCCCTCTAAGCCATCGCCAAATTCACCCATCTTCTGCCGTGTAGCACCGTCATTAGAAGCGTTATTAATGATACCTTTTCGCAATTCACGGATTTTAGAGCGGGTGGTGTTAGATATAACCTCACCTTTTTCCATAGCCGTTAGTACATCAAAGCCTATGTCTTTAGTTTCCCCACCACGATTAACCATTTCCAGAACTAATTCTTTATTGGTTATAATTGTTTTTACTAATTTATCCCTTGCGGCATCCACATCCTGTTTACTTGACTTTGCTTCAATCCTAGCAAGATCATCCAGAAGCCACGCAACTTGTGACATCTTAACGCCTTCTTCACCCATAGCTACTGAGCGAAGTGCTGGGCCTATTGTGGCTTCATACATAAAATTACCGGCTGCAGCCGTAGCTTTTATGCCTGTGCCTACTAGGCCAGAAGTCAAAAGACTGTCTAAAAGAATATTAGTCCGTGCTGCCAGAACCGCATCCGCTGCGTTGTCCTGTGGGTCTACCCCCAGTACGTTTATACCGTATGGGTTTGCCACTTTGTTAAAGGTACTATTGGAGCCGAATAGTAATGTATCGGTGTCTGTGTCTGAACCTGCGGCCAAACCGACATCCCCGCCAATGGCAGCGGCAATGGCTTTAGGGTCTATACGCAAAAGCCTATTTGTTGTAGGTGCAATTTCCTTCAATACAGGAACAGCTACCGACTGAAAAACTTCTGTACTAGTAAGAGGTTTCATTAAGAAACGGGCTGAATCCTCTGCTACATCGACGCCAAGCTTCGTCAACCCTGCACCGGAGAAGAAACTAAGCATTAACGCCGTACCCTCACCAAGCAAAGCATCACCTGTTGAAAAACCTGTAGACTGACGGGGAAGCTTATTCACTTTATCTGTTAGGTTAGTCCCAGTGAATTTTTTAGACCCAACTAGTTCAGCACCCTTTCTTGTAGCAGCGTCAACCCCAGCGGCACCAAGTTCTAGTAAATTTGTACCGCTATCGATAACCTCATTGGCTATCATCGTTGCTCTATTTGTTGTTGCACTATCATTAGAATAGGCTTCAGGAGCAACTTTTTCATATAGATAGTCTGCAGCTTGCCCCAATAAAGGTATTCCAGAAGCAATAGTGCTACTAGGTGGGGATATGGTATATGTTTTACCTGTTGCCGGATCATCGTAGACAAGACCTGTCAGGGTTTTACGGACGTACTTGTTTTTGTAAGAACCCTCTTCGTCTTGAGCGGTGAGATCGTTGTATATCTCCCATGCCGTTATAGGAAGTTCTTCACCTAAGTCCGCCTCTTTTTCCAGACGTGTAGCCCTAGAGTTATCTCGGTTACCTGTTTCGTATCCCTTATACATGTCAGAGCTAGGCGGTGCTGCATAAATAGTGCCGGTAGACAAATCAGATACAGTAGCAGAAACGGTATTATCCTGTTCTTTTTCTGTTAGCAGAGAACCCTTTTCATCATAAGAAGGAAACTTAAAATCTGATGTTTCTTCTTCTGACCCCTCTACTATTAAATTGCCGTCTTCATCATACTCTGGGATTGAGAACTCTACCATTACTTGGTGCCCCCATGTTTTAGATTATAATTTTTGAGGATTATGTCTTCTATTTCTTTAGTCATGTTTATAACAGGATTAAGCTTTAAGAAGTCAGAGCGGAACTTTTCTAGTGTAATAACCGGGGGCGCAGTGTTGTTTTGGGTAGAAAGAGACCCCGTGCTTAATCCGCTTAGTATTTGTGAGAACTTTTCTGTATTTGGATGGTCTTCAACATACTCTTCAAGGGTTTTTGCGAACCCCTTACCAGGATAATACCCGTAGCTATCTTTAAAGGATTCAAACTCGGCAGATCCAGGCAGGAACCTCTGTACCACGGTGTCTAGCTCGTCCCGTGAGGTTCTCAGATACTCTACGAAGTTTTTCTCTAGCCCATCGGCACCACGGAATACCGTTAGAAACTTCATAAACAAGTCTCTGTCTTGGTTAGACATGGCCGTACCGGTAGTGCCTTCTGCGTTACCTACCTTAAATGGCGCAAGAGCCAGCTTGGCTTCTAATGCCCTTCGTGCAGCAATAAGTTGGTTATCTTTTCCTCCAAATACCCAGCTTGTAAGTGTGGTGGGAGGAGTTGCATCAAGAGTTAATGTGTCGAGGGTTTCATTTTTAACTAAAAGACCCTTAGCTTTAAGCTCTTTCTCATATGATTCACGGGTAATCATACCATCTCTATTTGGCCCCATGTCATTAAGAACAGACATGAAGGTATCTACTTCGCCAGTTACCGTGGCGATGTTCTTCATTGTCTTTGCAGTCCACGTCAGAACGCCGTCATTTTGTTTCGCTATATCAACAATATCAGCCATTGAGGACGAAAGAGTTAAAAAGGAAGCAACACTTTTGTTGTATTTCGCTAGGTCAGATTCAATAGCTTTGCGTTCAGATCTTACGTCTGTAGCATCATAATCAGCCATCGGGATAATATTTGTGGGTAGAGAGTCGCCGCTGGCAGTTGTGGACACAACAGAATTGGTTTCTGGATCAAAAGCTTTAGATACAAAGTATACCCGGCCAAAGCCTTCAGGATCTACGGCAAATACTCTTTCGGAGTTACCGCCATAAGCCTTGTTAATTATAGCCTCAATTTTTGAAACTTGAGATTCATAGCCTTCGCCCAGACTGTTTGCTGTATTATAGGCTGCAATCGCCTCCTCTACGCTTGAGTAAGTGGGCTTAAATATACTTCCGAAGTTTACTGTCATCGCAGCCTGTTCACCCGCAGTCAATTTCGTGAATGCTTCAGTTGCCTGCAACGCTTCAAGAGCCATAACTTCGGGTGTCTTATTGGCGTTTTTGGTTGCGTTTCTTTGCGCTGCCGCCGCTGCTACCATTTCATCACGGTTTGCAGTAAGTGACGCTATTACTGCAGCTTTTCTGTCATCTGGTAATCTAGAATCATTTTCAACCTGAGACACTGCTGCAGTAATAGCGGCGGGTGATCCCGCCCCTAGATAATTAATTTCGATGTTAGGAATTTCACTTGTTGCAAACTCTTCTTGCAGGTCTTTTGCCTTTTGAAAATCTACTGGGCTAAGTGGCTTGGCTCCTGAGTTATGCAACGCAAGATAATTATCAAGATCCTCTGAAGAAGTATTACTCCAATCGATATCACTCTTCTTTGCAGAGATATCGAAGGAAGGGTAATCACTTGGGTCATCTTCACCTGAAGCAGAGCGAGATGTATTAGCTTCTTCTCCACCAAACTTCCCAGCATAGTCAGCTAGGCTATTGCCCTTTACAGTACTGCTGCTGTCATCGGGGTTTTCCCTACCATTGGATTCTAGGAACCTTTGCATCCCGCTGTTTCCGCCCAGGTGGGCCATAGCAATCATACCAGAGCGGGTAATCTGTACACCAGCCATGGTTTGCCCCACGTATTTATCCAGGCCATTACTATCAATGAAACTGTCGATGTTATCGAAGTGCCAATCCGCAATACGCTCTTGTTCCTCCGCAGGCATCTTCTTCAGGCTTTCAGTGGTGTGGGAAGTATTGTTTTCACTGTTGTAGTCGTCCAAACGAGCTTGCCCGAACTGGTACAAGCCTACATGGTCTCTGCCGTCGTCGTTAAAGTCTACGGCATCAATTTTATTGTTGCTTTCCCCACTACGAAGTGCTGAACGGACGCCTGTAGCCTCGGTTGATCCTAATAGGTCATCCATCTGCTGACCCATCGCACTGCCAAAATTGGTACTGGTTAGAGGATCTCCGCCAGTTATACCGTCTACAGTATTTTCCAAAGAATCTCGTTCAGCGTCACCCAGGCTGTCTTTGTTGCTATAAGCACGGGAAGTGGACTCGAAAGAAGTGTCTAAATCAATGTCAGAACGGCGCATTAGCGGGCCTTGGGCAGGACCAAGTTCCGTAATTCTAGGCAATAATTCGACAAACGATGAACTTGCGTCAGCGTACTTGTCCCCATAGGATTCCATATGATCCATAGCAAACTGCAAGAAATTTGGATTATTTGCGTCTTTACCGTTTTCGATAAGCAATTTCGTTGCATTTCTGCGACGGGCGGCTTCCACCTTCTCCGCTTCTTTTGCTGCTGCTAGAGTACTAGCGTTCTTCGCATTACGGATTCTTTCTGCTTCTCTTGCTATGCGTTTGGCATCACTACGTTCTTCATCAGACAGCGTATCTGCTCTACCACGCTGGTAGCGTGTCTCTGCACGTTTTGCCGCTTGGCGGTCTGAAAAGGACTTTTCAAACGAGCCTGCAAAACTATCAGCAAAGACATCAAAGTTGCTTTTTGCAGGACGGCGGTAATTAAGCTCGCCAGATTCTATCTTGGCTTGTGTGTCTCTCCAGCCCATTACAGCATATCCTCTTCGTTTTCTTCAACCTGACCTAACATAGCGGCCTGTTCTTCTTCAGATGCTGGGTCGCCTTCTACAGCAGCGTCAGGGGGAGACATAAAGCCTTCTGCAGCAACAGGAGGTTCCTCAACCTCTACCGTGTCATCCTCCGCATCTTCGTAGATACCCAGAGCCATTTTGAGGGAGGTAGGTGTAATAGGTGTACGGTTCTTATCTTCGATACCCAGCTCATGCTTAATACCGTTGTTCTTAGCAATAATTTGGATATAGCGGGCTACTGGCCCTGCCATCAAAACAGCAAGATCAATAGGAAACTTACCTTTTGATATACCCTGCATCAGCATAGCCGACACTACGGTGACAATTGGTAAATTAATCTCTAGCATGGAATAAGTAAGCTCTGCCTGTTCTGGGTCAGATAGCTTTTCAAGGAGGTAGTCTACCCCGTCATCGTACTCTACGATTTCAGGCGGTCGATGCCATGGATAATTTCGGGTATCAGAGGTAAAGTTCTCCCCAGGAACAGGTGCATCAAACATCTTAAACATCTTCTTCTACCTCCTCTTCCTCAAAGTCGCCCTCTTCTAAGGCTTCTTCATAAGCGTCAAAATAATCTGGGGTGTAGAAGATCTCGCCTCTTTCACTGGTCTTGCCTGTGCTGGTAGGCATGTTTCCATCCATAAAGTTCTTAATCGACTTCACGATTGCTTCTTCAAATTTCATTGTGGCAACTTCCTGTAGTTAATGCGCAGGTATCCGTCATCCCCAACCTTGACTGCTTGTGGGTACGTTTCAGCGACTTCTTGGGCTAAATAGCCACGGGATCTCTGCCCTTTGGCAATAGCTTTGCCTTCCGCCGTCCAATCCCATTCGTATAGACCAAGACCATTATCCGCAGTGCCGGTTCTCCGTATGTTTTCTTTAAGGGCTACATCTGAGGGAAATAATATTGTCTCCCAAGGAAGTACCCCTGCGATAGAACCTAAGAGACCCCACAAACCAGAGCCGCTACTTTTTTGTTGTTGTTGGCCCTGTGCTTGTATCTGTGCAACAAGAACAGCACGATCACGATCTGCTTCGTTCTCTGCGTTTTTGAACAGGTAATCCAAACCGGCATCTACACGATCCCACATCCGGTTTAGGCCTTCTTGTGATAGATCTAAAATGTTCTTAACGTCTTCGCTTGCAGCGTCGAACTTCATCTCGGTTTCTGTTTCTACAACCGTCTGACGCCAATTAGCGTTGGATAGATCAATGTTGTATTGCATGTCTGCATAGAATTGGTCACGATCATTCTCAATCTTTGCAGCAAACTCAGATGCATCGTTAACTTCACCAGCATTAAAACGCTTCATTTCGTTCTCAGCTAGTGCAGAAGCTTCATTGGCCCGCATTACCAAGCCGTCATAGTATTTTTTAAAATCGTTTTTGGCGTCGGCAGAAAACAATCGCTCTGCATTTTGGGCTTTGGTATCTTCAAACAAAGCATCTACTGCAGCTTTTTTATTCAAAACCTCTGCCTGCTGATCGTTAGACAAATTTTCAAGATTCATATCAAAAAGCTTCTGCGCATTTGAAACAGCAGCGTTCTCACGGGCATCCATGTTACTTAGCTCAAACTTAGAAAGAACATTTGCTTTGTTAATGAAAGCTTCTTGGCGATTATCTAGATTTTCAATAGTCAGAGTTTGAAAGAACGATGCTTCCTTTTCCGCAATACCTAGAGAGCTTTCCATTAATGCATTAGCCAGAGTGGCAGTGGCAGCGGTGCCTGTCATGCCACTAAAGGCAATCGTCTTTTGGACATTTCGAGCAGTCCCTTGCGCCCAAGATGGTATCTTAGGTTCTCCGTTTGAATCTTTAAATTCAGAAGACAGAATTTCCATCTGACCCAGGATGGTAGCCTTGGTGTCTGTATAGTTACCTTCACCTAGTTTATCGGCGAGAAGCTTACCAGACACAGTAGAGGTATCAATAATCTTAGAGAAATCTTGGCGGGCATACTTGTTTAGAGCCTTGCCTGAGTAATTAGTACTGCCGTCTGCATTAATTCCAGTAAAGGAACCTTCCATGTCTAGCACATACTCAGAGCTATCTATTTTCTCCTGATCAGAAACAGAACCCTGTTGGCCGTCTACTTGATACTTTTTGTTATCTGTAACTTTATTTCCGATTAAAGCTTCATTGTAGCCTACGGAAGCCCCCGCTGTTGGGGCGGCTGTCTTTACATAATCGGTTACTTGAGAAGCAGTATAGCTGGGGTTATCTATGCCCTGAGTAAATACGTCTTTAGTACCATCTAGGCTTGTTCCTACAGCATCGGCATCCATCGTCGGCACAAGATCAGTAAGATTAGCCCCAAGATTGTCTATGTAGGTAGTGGGGTCGTCCATAATAGCTTTGATGTCTATATTTGAGGCGTCTATGCCAGATTCAAGCATTAGCTCAGACAATGCGTCTTCGTTGTACTCGCCCATGGCCTCTTGCTCGTTAACAGCTTGGGATATAGTAAGTGCGTCAGCTAGCTCGGCATCGCCAGGATTACCGCTACTACGAAGTTCTGCAATGCGCCCATAATCTGTCCCATCCACAGGCAGACCGTTAGCATCTATTTTAACAGTGCCGTCCTCATTAGATGCAATGTCGTAGGCAAAACCTATTAAATTATAAGAATAGTGTGATCCGTCAGCCCGTGTGTATACAGATCTTGAGCCGTACTCTTTGGATGGGTCTTTTGGGGATATACCGCCCAGCCACGAAATTACTTTACCAATACCGCTTTTGGATACAAGCCCCGCAGAGCCTACAACACCAGAGCCAGTAGAACCACTGTTTGCGGAACCGGTGTAGCCCTCGCCCCCATTATCCGTTGAAGTACCATAGGTGCCATCATCGTTTTGCGAAACCGGCTGGCCCTCATTATCACCGCTGTCATACGTCAGTGTACCATTTACATAAGAAGCCCCATCGCCAGTAGTAAACGTATTTGCTACGCTTTCAGAAAAGCTGTTGCCGTCACCAATTGTATCTGACCAAAGCCCCATTAAATCTTATCCTTCTCTTCTTCACATCTACGAATACGATCTCGCAAGTAGATGTAATTTTTTACAGCCTCATCGATTGCCGTAGCTTCGGCAGGCAGGCTCTCTAATTCATCAGCTAATTGGTTGTTGAACCGCTCATCATACTGCTTCAGTTGTGGGCAATAGATTTCGAGTTGGGTTCTATAAACCGTTTGAGCGCAACCGGTCAGTGATAGACTTGCGATCAGTAAGATTGTCAGTTTCATTTTCAGACATAGCCTTATAAAAATCAGACGCCTTTTGTTGCGCCTGTAATTCATCGGTAAGGACTTTATTCTTCTCTTTTGTCCGTCCTTTAATCTGCCCAAAGACGTAAATAATGGGCAGAGCGAGGGCCAAGGTAGCAATGATGTAAGTCTTAACCTTACCGAAGATGCTAAACATCAACCCCGTCCTTTTGATCTTTCCAACGGGCATATGCTGCTAGAGCGATACCGGCGATTGCACAAAGTAGGAAAATGGTCTTCAGGCTGTCAGCGTAGGCTACAAGCCCCTGTAGCTGCCCTGCCATTTCGTTCAAGCCGGTGGCTGCACCAGCAATACCTACACCGGCCATCGTCTTAGATTTACCCAAAGATTTCTTGTCTTGGGCTGCAGGCTTCTGTGCCATTGGTACATCCGCATCATCGCTGGGTAGTTGTGCATCCAGTGTGAACAATGCTGCCTCTGCAGAACGGCGGCGTGTGAGGCCAGTAAGAGGCTGAAGTTTGCCACCAACCCGTGCTTTGTTCCAGCGCATTAATTGTGCCGGTATTGCAGAATAATCTCCAGCATTTAATTTCTTCCTTAGAGTCGATCCTGAGAAGGCACCGCTTCCAAGGTTGAATACAAACGACACTAGGGCATCGAACTGATATTGCGTCAAAGGTACATCGACCAGACGTTTAACATCGGCCTCGTAGATCTTCATGTCTTGCCGCAAAAGGTCTTCTGCCTCTTGCTTAGTAATACGCATGTTCTTTTTAACGCCTTTGGTGTGACCATAGCCGATTGTAAGAACATTTGCTGGACAACGATATGGAACTACCATGCCGTCTGGTCCTAATTTGTGCAGACCTTCAAACTTTTTGATTAAGTTAAGGCCTTGTTCAGAGATTGATTTTGGATGCATGTTTATACCGTCATTGAAAAGGGTGCCATGAAACCCCCAGTTGGTACGTTTGTCTGCCCATTAGGCGAAGCCTGTAGTGCAGGAGACAAATTACCCATAGATACACTGGCACCTGGTAGTGTACCCAGCCCAGCAAGTTGAGCTAGTGCTTCATTAATATTGAAAACTTTATTACCAATCGTCTGACCTTGCTGGTCAAATCTCTGGATCATAAGGTTGCCATTTTGGTCAATATTCCGGCGGATTGTCTCGCCCTGCTCATTAACCTCTTGGCTAATGAGTGCGCCCGTATCGTCGAACGCACCTTCCATCTGAAAGAACTCCTGGCGCATACCCATATCCAGCTCGGTCATCTGCGACGCCAGCCCTGCAAGGTTGCCTACTTGGGCATCCATTTGGCCTGTTGTACCATCAAATCCAGAAGCAATCTGTGTAGCCATAGCATCAAACTGCGTATCTTGAGCTGCGCCCATTTCGGTCATAAGACCCTGTTGGCCTGAACCAAGTTCAGCCCGTGCTGCTGCAATTGCATCGTTGATATTGGTTTCTGTTGTACCGATTAGGGTACCCTGTGCGTCGAAGCGGCTTTCTATTACGTTACCCTGGGCGTCTAGGGTGCGCTCAATAACGTCCCCATTCGCAGCAACAGAGTTTTTGATCAGTTCACCAGTAGTCGTAAACGCAGAACCTAGACTACCAAACTCTGTCATAAAGGTTGTGCTAAGGTTACCTACATTTTGACCCAGCGTATTAAGCAGCCCTGTTACAGCGGTGTTATCTCCCGCCGCACCGACAGCCTCTACAAGAGCAAGGTTATTTGTGCCAGATTTAGTTGTTTGGTCAGCAAAGCCTCCCGTAATAACACCTGTTTGGTCAGTAAAGCCCCCCTCGACTGTGCCTTCAAGAGCAGTAATATCCGCAGAAACGTCGTTTAGAGTCTTGGCATTCGCATCCGTGGCAAGCCCATCCGTAATAGTACCACGGACTTCCGTTGCAAAATCGCCAAGGCCTGTTTCAATACGACCAACTGTTTCAGTATTACTTTCTGTGTCTGTGCCATACTTAGTCACATATTCGTCAAAGTTAGTTTTGAACGTATCCTGTACGCCTGACATGGTGGTTTGATTACTTTCCAAATCTTCGTAATATGTGTCCTGGTTATCTGAAAGCGTTGAAAGGTCCGTGGTAAGAGCTGCTTGGTTGCCTGCAAGGATACCTTGATTAGTAGTACGATTATTTGCGGCGGTTTTAAAAGCCTCGGTAGTATCAGTTGCTAAAGTATTTAAGTTCGTAGCCGCCGTAGTAAACTCTGTTTTGTTGTCGGTAAAACCATTATCCACTGAAGTCTGTACTGCGCCCACGTCCGTTTGAATATTGTCTGCTGTAGTTTGTACTTCTCCGACATTAGTATCCAACGTATTAAAGCGGGTGGTTTGGTCGTTGAAGCCTTGGGTAACATCGCTGCCCACGTCAGTAATATCTGACCCTAGTTGACCGAATGAAGCCTGGTTGTTTTCATTAAGCCCTTTCATAGCTAGAAGACCTGTCACTTGGTTGTCTGTAATTGTGTTGCGCTGAGAATTTCCTTTGGAAAATTCCCCAGCCAAATAATCATTAAGGTTAGTAAAACCTGTGGTAACTCCAGAACCTACGCCGCTAACTGTATCCTCAACGCCGCCAATCTGTGAACCTAGACTACCAAACTGCCCAGACGCATACGTCTTCGCATCAGCGAATCCTGTATCCGTGTTGTAGTTAACAGCAGATACACCACCAGCGACACTTGCGTCTACTTCGCCTGCGGTTGCACCACCACCACCACCACCACCCTTATGGGTAATCAGGCCAGAAGCCCGTGGATGTAGGTGCTTGTAAGGCATAAAAGGGTTGCACAGTTTCATCTAAAAAATCTCCATGTCGAAAACATAATATTGAGTTTTATATTTGTTGCCTTGCCTAGAACTGAAAGTCTGTAGGCGGCGTTGCCAGCCCTTGCGCCCCCATACTTGAAGATGCGAACAGCCGTTCTTTTTGGCAAAGTCCTCAAACAATCTATGATCTGCTTCGACCTGCTTGAGTGAAACACCGTCTTGGTGCAGTGTAATAATCTGGCAGGTCTTAATAGAACCTTGAACCAGAAATCTTAGTGTAGCTGTGTGGACTATCCTGCTATCCCGATCCAAAGCGACCCAGATAAATACTGTGCCGTTGATAGCTGCCTTAAAGAGGTCAAATGCTGACATCTCCCCGACACCGTGGGAAAGCGCATTGGCTATTCCCGCCTCTATTGAGGGCCATACTTGTAGAACTTCTTGGGGGGTTAGCAGGACAGTCCGAAACTCTGAGGTTTCATCTGTCATAAGTACCTAAACTGATTGGTATTGTTGTTTAAGATTTTAGCACTTAGTTAGTGTAATAGCAAGTGTTAATTAATTGTGTTTATAGCGCAGTAGGCCAATCAGCATCTTCTAGGTTAGGCCAGTTAGCGTGTGTAGTAATGTCACGGAGAGCCTGACGGTATGTAGCCCATGCTGTAGCGTCTACAGGTGCATCTGCTACTTGCGTCCAATCAGAGTCTGACAGTAGTGAATCACGAGTAGAGCGATTAGATGCTGCTACATTGTCGTCATACTCTTGTACTTCTTCTGCTGTTTTATCTGTAACAGTCCAGCCTACAGCCCATACACCGTTAGTTAAGACAGGCTGTGCGTTACGAGTGCATACCTGTGTACGCTCTACATAAGTGGACTGATCCTCTACAGTAACAGTATACACACCCCACTCAGCTAGTACCTCATCAGGGACTTTCTTTGGGAAGGATGTGTTAGGGTTTTCACGGCGTAGTTGCCCTACGTTGTAGGGGTATGTATCTACGTTACCGTTTGTGAGTTTGACGTGCATTTAAGCGTCCTTTCTGTTCGTTGCGCATATCATAGCAGTTATATGTGTTTTCATATTCAAACTCGGCCTCTCCTGACGGCACGAATATAGCCTGCGTTGTCCTTAAAGGTGATGGTCTGATAGGCGTGAGCGAAGCTCTGCCTCCAAGATTGCGATGCTGATCTTTCTGAAGAGGTCCAGTAGTAGACTGTAGCAAAGGCTTCTGTACCCCCCGCTATGAAATCTGTTACGGAAGTTTGGCTAGGTGTCCCAGAAGTATAAGCAGCACCTGTTGGGCTACTGTTGCGATTAACACCCATTGTGTCAGACGACAGATCGTTCCCTTCTGGGTATGTGATACTAGACTTTGGTCTATTTATTGTAAAGTTAGACTGTGTAGTTGGTTTAAGATTACGATAGCAAAGTTCTAGTTCATCTCTGGAGGGAAGATACCAATCTGTATACCCGCCAATAGTCAGCCCCTCGCAAAACTGTGCTGCTGGGTAGGTTGAGGAGTTCATAGAAGAAGATGAGGCAGGGCCGTTGTTCAGTGTCTGAGTAGCAGAGGGTGCAGCGGAGTTGGAAGTCTTGTATTGCTTACTTGAGTTCTCACCAGAAGACTTAGGGGCGACAATAATGTAATACTCAGTACCGCCCTGCACAATGTTACCAATATAGAAACCACCACCAAATGCTTCGCCAATAACTGTAGGCGACCTAGAGACCCCAGCAGCCCCCAGTTGCGTTATGAAGTTTGTCAGGCTCATCCCATTGCGTCCCCTGCAAGGAACCCATACCACGTTGTGCCGCCATCGTAGGTCAAGAAACCCAGCACGTCAGTCTCACCACTTGCAGGTGCATCGGGAGCAGTAGCGCCAGCCCAATCAACAGATGCAGGCCATGTTAAAGTGTGTGTTCCACCCGCCGTCACTTTGAGAGTGAAGCCATAGCCTGTCCCACTTGCAGGGGGGTTAGTGAATGTGAAGGTGGTACTACCTGTTGTGCTTAGTGCAAACACGTTACCTGTCTCACAGTCTACTGCTGGAGTAGTTCCAGTAAGAGCTACATATGTCTCGTTGTAGCTGTCGGCTATAAACTCACCGTCAACTATAGTATCCCCACCGAATGTGCCACCAGAGGCGGCGCTCACAAAGTCTGTTGGGATAGTAGGCGTACCAGTTACATCAGCATAAGCACCACTTGTAGCTACAGTCGCTAATGTGGGAGTTCCAGTAACTTCTGAGTAAGCAATAGCCCCGTCTGCTAGAGGGTTACCTGCTGCGATTAGGTCTGCTAAATCTCTTGCTTTGGTCATGGGACTACTTCCTTATGGTTTAACAGGCCAATCAGCTTCATCAAGATTGGGGAAGTTTGCATGTGCCGTAATGTCACGAAGCGCCTGACGGTATATTGTCATGTCTGCGTCCATCGTTACGTCAGTTAGCGCAAAGTAATCTGTATCGCCTAGCAGGCCATCACGCTTAGTGCGGTTGCTCTCTGCTAACGTGTCATCAAGACCAGCTTGGTATGCAGCTTCATGCTCTGACTTTGTGGTTGTTACGCCATCCTCGTCAGTCGTGTCAGCGAACATACCCCGTGCAACGTAGTTCTCTACCCAGTTGCCATTAGCATCCTCTACTACACCATCACGCACAGAGTTCTGATACGCTGTTGTAGTAGCCGCTGGGCTGCGTAGGACTGCATCAAGGTCAAGTGCATCTAGTGTTGCAGCTTTCCATGTACGAGGCAAAGACATGTTGGGGTTAGCTGAACGCCATTGCCCCTGTGTTTTCACGTCGCCTGTAGTTCTGTTTCTGTATTCTGACATGATTGATATTCTCCTGTGTCAGTTGATTATGCTATTGCGTAGAATATATACTCTGCGCTTGAGACGTTGATGTTTGTGGCTGTGACTTGATTAACAATGAAGCCGCTGCTTGCAGGGTCAATGC
>Ga0209816_1000646_pt1 | contig 27336 bp, 38 predicted proteins | sample CoawatmetaG01DNA_FD_187509 | JGI IMG/M metagenome (GOLD analysis project Ga0209816, IMG submission 187509) | Marine microbial communities from the West Antarctic Peninsula - Coastal water metaG017-DNA (SPAdes) (version 2) | ecosystem: Environmental > Aquatic > Marine > Coastal ...
ACTTTGGCTCTGTTTGCGAGGGTTACCATAATCTGTCCTTAACTTAGTGTTACGTCAACTTCGCCGACAGGGAACCGCAGGATGTCGTCAACGCCGATTGTTTTTGATGTCGTCAGCGTCGCGTATGCGATCTGGTTGCCATTTGTGGAGGCGTCAAAGATGGCGACGTGGCTGACTGTCCCCCAACTGCCAGTGGCGACGGGAAACTCGACTGCGCCAGAGTTGGTCGCAGTATCGCCAGTCACAGTGAACGTAACTGCGGTCCGCGCGTACGAGTTGCCGCTGATCTCCGTGCCGCTGGATGGGTCAGCCGTAAACAGCCCCAGATACCACGCCGTTGGCCGCGTCACGCTGTCGGCGTTGAATGCATATTTCAGCACGATTGTTTCGTAAGTGTTCGAGAATGGCATGTTAAAAACTCCGTGTTTTCATGCGAAGGCCAGAGCCTCCAAATTTCGCTCGGACGCCATCTGCGATGATGCCAGAGACCGCGCCGTCATACAAAGACTTCCACAATCCGACGCGCTCGTCGTCTTTGAGATATGGCGCAGCTTGCAGCAATGTACCATACAGGTAGGCGTCTGGGTAATATGTCAGCAGCCAGTTGTCGGCGTTGGTGTCGCTAAGTGCTGGCAGGCGCGCAAAATATGTCATTTCCAGCGTGTGGCTGCCGGACGGCGATGGCACAACTTCGATTTCGCCCGCAGTCATCGCGTAGTAGCGCGGGACGCCAGACGTATTTGCGGATCGGGCGCGGAGGTCAACCATGTCGGGCTGGCTTACAATTTGCAGCTCCGACGTCGTTCCGCTTGTTATGGATAGCCGGATTGGCTCGAGAAAGTCTGCCGGCACCGCGCTGTACTGGCTGTCCAGTGTGGCGGTCGACCTGTCTTCCATGCGCCAGTGGCGCGCGTCGCGGTTCAGATTTGCCTCGGCCAGCGATATAAATGACGGGATTACCGCAGTCAGGTCATCGCGTAACAGCCAGTCGGCCACCGAGCTTTGCAGGTTGGTGTATGTCGTGATGCTCACAGCGTGCCGCCCCTCGTTCTAAACGCAGAATTTTCAGAGTCGTTCATCCAAGCCTTGAATGCCTTTGGGTCGTCCGCAATGCCTTTGCGCTTCAGCTCATAGTACACTGAAAGCGGGATGGAAGCCACCTTTGCGTTGTCGCCGAACTTCCCGTCAATATCGTTGTGCGCCCGCCGGTTTGCGGCAATGATTTTGGTCATGTCCTGCTTTGTCTCGACAACGTACTCCCCGTTCTCACGGACGTGCCAATATTTCGTGATGCCGGATAGTGGGTCGTGATCAAACAGTCGCTTCATTTTTTCTTCCCTGCAAGTGCTGGGGCGGCGAAAACGCCGCCCCGACATTGTTATGCTACGTTGAGATCGGCGATGAGGCCGTGCGCGGCTTCGTTTGAAATTTTCAAGCCACTCTCGCAGATAAGCATTTTCTTCTCTGCATCACCGGTTTTGGCAAGGTCAACAGATTGGATTGGGCGCAGGGTACACACGGATGCGTACTCAGTGTCGAGGCACCATGCGTCACGTTCACGGCTGAAGCGGTTCGGGACAACAGACAGGCTGCCAAAATCGCTCATATAAACGTCAGCAGCGCCAATGATTGTTGTCGGGCCATCAGATGGCGCATTGAAACGCTGTGCCGCAATACCAGCAAAGCCGGACACGACTGTCTTGTTGTACGGACCAACCATCAGGACGGTTGGGGCGCCGCCAGACGTGTATGCCTTCTGCATTACGTCCTTCAACATTGGTTCCGTGAAGTCACGCTGGGTGCCGTCATTTCGGGCGTCGGAACCGTCTACAGCAGTTGGGTTTGTGCCGTCGCCGGCTTTGTTTACGTTGGAAGAAACCCAAGCGCCCAGACCAGCAGACACGCGGCCAGCGGTGGAAGAGCCGGCGGAACGTGCGGTATTGCCCGTGTAAATTGTTTCAAGGTCGCGTTTAACTTCTTTGCCGCGCTTTGCGAGCTGATATGCCAACTCATCATTCCGGCCAGCCAAGTCTTGGTTGGCAAGGTTGTCCGCGATGATCAGTGTGCGGCGGCGGATTTGTGTGTAGTTACCGATACGCACAGTTGGGGTTGTCGCGTCAAATGCGGCAACGTCGTCACCGTCGATGATTGGCGTGACGTCAACGGCCGAAAGCGAGTCAGTCTGCCACTCGAAAAACGTGTTTGAGACGTTTTCGGAGCCGATGTTGGACTGAAATGGAGTTTCTTCGGGCGCGATGTTTGCGATCACGTTCGAAAGTGACTCGCGGATGCCCTTGGCATCAAACGAGGTAAATGTGTTGGCGATGATGGTCATGGTGTGTTGCTCCTATAGCAATGCTTTGATGGCGGCCGCCGCATCTGATACGCGGCCAGTTTTCTGCGCGGTGTTTAACGCTTTTTGTGCTGCAGGCACCTTCCGAGGTTGTGACAATCGGGAACCCGACTTCAATGTCTTGGCGCGTGATTTCTGAGGTTTTGCACGAACCTCATTTGCACGCGTTTCTCCGCGATCATAAAGCATGGCCTTCCTCGCTATTTTCACCAGCGTCGCATTTGTCATGCCGCCCACATCTTGCTCCGAAAAACCTTCGTTCATGAGAAAACCTTTTATTTGGTTTGCCTCAACGGCGGCGACCTTTTGGTCACGCCACTCGGGTATCATCTCGGGCAAGGCGTTGCGCTGCTGATCCAAGTAGCCCCTTTGCATTTGCGCCGTTTTATGGGCCGCAATTTCCTGCATTCGTTGCTGCTCGGACTGGACGGCCATAAGTTGAGCTTCACGCTCACCTTGATGTTTTCGCCACTTACGCTCTGCTTTTGCTGCCATCGCGGGGTCTGCGTCGTACAGAGTGTCCCAGTCCGGTTCCTGTTCTGCTGCTTGCTCGATACGCTGTGCCATTGCTGGCAGTAGTTGCGCGTATTCGGCACGCTCACGCTCAATTTCAGCGTACTGGGCTTCCATCGTTTTGCGATGTTCGGCCAGCTCCTGAGTTTTTCGCGTATAGTCCTTCTGCCGAAGATGTCCGTTCTTCAGCTCCGCCACGGTTACCTCCTCACCATCGACCTCTACAGTCGATGACATATCAAGGGGGGCGCGGTCGTCGCCGTCGTCGTATTCCTCGTCGTCCAGATCGCTTTCGGAGCCATCAACGGCCGAGTTGTCAGCTTGCGCCTCGTACTCGTCCTCTTGCTCTTCCGGCATTTCGGCCTCGGCCACGTCTTCTGTGGTGTCGGCCTCAAGCGCATCATTTCCCGCAACGTTATCCCCTTCGGGCGAAAGCATGGCTCTGATTGCATTCTGAGCGGTGTACAGGTCAGTCCCTTGCGGGGTGCTGGTATCTGTCATCTCATTTCTCCGTATTATGCTACTTTTTGATCTTGTTTTCAATAGTAGCGTTGTCAACCATTCCACGGAGCGACTGGCGAACCAGCTCAATGCCCCGCAACTTCATGTAGATGGCCTCGCGGCCACCCGCGTCGCCGGTCCCAGTCGCCTTGAACTGGTCCCAGCAATCCCCCTCGATCTCCTCAAGAAATCGAGTTAAATCAGTGTCAGACAACAGGCGCTGGGCTTGTTGTCCGTCCGCTATGACTTGCGTTTTAGTCTTCACGCGCGGCCTCCGTTATAATATCGGCCTGCGCCTTCAGCACTGTGCGATTGGTCTCCATCTCGGCGCGGATGTTGGCCACGTTGAGCTGGGTGCCGTACTTGGCCTTCATCTCTTCAGCCTTCACAAACAAATCAGCGTCAAGCTCGTCGCGCTTGCGATCGTCGTCCATGATCATCTTTTCGCGATCCAACGCCAGCTCCGCAGCTTTCTTTTCCATGTCGGCGCGAATTGACTGTATCTGCACTTGAACGAGCTGCTCTTCGACGGTTGGCTCCTTTGGCTGTGGCGGCGGCGGCTGGAATTGCGCCGGATCGCTCCAGAACTTCGACACGTCCTTGAAGCCTGCGAGTTTTGTCATTTCCTTGAGCGTGTTCGACATCTTGTTGATGTCGGTCAGCGGGTTCTGTGGACCCATTGTCGCCATTGCCTCTTTTTGCATCTCGCCGATCTGGCGGAGCATCATCATGCGCTCAGTGTCAGACCCGCGCCCAAGTGCAACATTCACGCTGACCGCCATTTTCGCGTTCCACGACTTGGGGTCGATCTCGACAAAATCGTTGTTCAGCCTCACCATCCGCGCCTTGTCTTGGTGCGTTATGATGTTGTGCAAGACAAGCTCGTACAGGCGCTTGACGCCCGTCTCGGCAAAGACACGCGCGATCATCTCGATGTGCTGCGCAGCGGCGCTCACAGTGGCCGCCACGGCCGTTGCCGTAGAAGATTGCAGTGCGCCCGCGTCTAAACCGGCAGACGCCTTAGAGATGCCCGTGCGGGCCTCCTTGATCTCGTCCATGTACTGCAGGACTGGGAACGCAGACTGACCGACAAACGGGACATTCAGCGGCTGCACCTGACCGGCGGCGCGCTGGCGGATTACCGAACCCATTTCCGTGGACATGACGTCATCAATGTTGACCATGCCCTCGACGATCGCCACGCGCGGGTGGATACTCAAGCTCAGGCTGTCGAGCGTGCTGCGCATGATGTTTGACTTGATCCGCTGGATGTCCATTACGGTGTCCGCGACGGACATGCCAAAGAAGTCGTGCGGCTCTGGGTCGGGGCAAATCGTGGCAAACGGCGCCAAGGCGCACGGCTCGTTGTTCAGTATCTTGTTTGCGTCTCCGGCCGTGCATACTTTGCGCAGCTCGGCGATGCCGTCGCCATCAAAATCGACCTTAATGTAACTTTCAATGTACAATACTTTGCGCATTGCGGGATCATTCCGCGAACTCATCTCGTTGACGATCGCGGGGTTACGCGTGCGGCGCTCGACGTTCATGTCCATGCCGTCGTCAATTGTGGCCATGGTCACGACGTCGTCGTATTCGTAGCCCATCGCGACAAGCTCAGACACGGTGACGACGCGGCGGTGCGCAACAAATTCTGCGTCCTCGACGGATTTTGCCACTCGGGAAATCAGGAACTCCTCCGGCGGCACTGCTTCCATTTTAACGCGGCCATCAGCGTGCGTATATACGGCGCGCACGTCGTGCGACATTGGCGGGATGACGATCTGCCCCGTTTCGGGGTCAATCATTGGCTCGCCCATTGGCGTACTCATGTCGATCTGCACATCAACCTCTGGGTCAGACATCAGCGCGGCGAGCGCGTTGTCGTCTAGGCCGGTGTAGTTGATTGTTTCCGTCTCGGTATTGTCTTCCCAGTAGCACTTCATGATGCCAACCTTGCGGACCAGCGCATCCATAAACGCGCTGTGCATCTCCAAGAAGCCACGGTTGTCGCGGTTGATAATGAAATTTGCGTACTCGGTGGCCTGCTTTGCTGTCGGCACGTCCTCCTCGCTCTGTGGGCTGTATTCCACAGTGCGGTCTGACCCGTGGAATATACGCATCAGCGACGGCATGATTGCCTGCACCGTGTCGCGCACGTCCATGCTGACGACCTGACTGCGGCCCTCTTCCTCGTTGCCAAACGGCTCGCCGCGATAGTATTCCGTCGCCTTTGCGCGCAGCGGAGAAACCCAGTTGTCGATGTAGTCGATCGCGTCATCGATCTCGCTGCCGACAATGCCCTGCAACTCGATGTCGGTCATCTGGTCGGGGTTCAACTCTTCGCCGATTTCCGACATCATTTCGTTTGTCTCATAGTCCATTTTTCGGCCTTTTCTAACGTCGGGACTGCAGTGGGGTAATCTGCATGTCAATTAGGTTTGGTTGAGCTTGAGCCTGTTGCGGAGGCAGTAATCCAGCTCCAGCGACGCCAAGGCCGCCGACGCCAGCGCTTAGATTGCGCAGGTGCCTGAACTCTGGATCAAAGCGGGCAAAGCGGGAGCGGATGTTGGTGGGGTCCATTGATACGCGCATATTCACGCCGTCATCGTAAATGTCTACCGCGTCGTAGCCGCCTGCGTCCAGCTTGGGGTATGTATCGTCGGGGCGCTCATCCCAAGTGCCAATAGTTCCCGAATACTGGTCTGGCGGGGTCATCCGCATGGGGTTTTTAGACATGTCAACAAGAGGGTAGATCATACCATCACCCAAATTACCTTTAGACGAATCACCCCTTACAGCATAATAATTAGCGTCTTGCAGCGCTGACGTCATGGAAAAGCCGCGCTTGTCTGCGTTCCATCTATCGCCAACGCGCCCGGGTTCAAATCCCACAATATCAGTTGTATCAACATATCCTTCGCGTGCGGTTCCATGATAATAGTCGCCGAAAGGATCAGCGCCCATATCCTCAGAGCGCCGCACTCTTTCCGCAACACCCATATCAATCGGCGTGTTGAAATACATATACTGATCGTCGGCTGCGGCCATCATTTCGTCGGTGACTTCGGAGGCATTGCCAGCGGCTCGCATCTCCAAGACCTTCTGGGCCATTGCTTCGGATTCGTTACGAGGGGCTGGGAGAGATGGGGACACAGGATCATAGCCGAACTCGTGGATACTATCTCCGTTTGTAAAAATGTCGCCAGCTTTGACGTTCTTTTCAATTATGTCAAAGTCACCACCCAAAGCGCTTTCGCCGTGATCCTTCGCGTATTCCCTATTTACCGTCACCCAGTCGCCTGCGTTTAGATTATCTACGCCACGAGGCACGGCCCGATATATCGTCACATCAGCATCTGGGCTGCCGCGTAAAGAATGTAACAGGTGCATAGTCTCTTTATCCATAGTGTCGGAGCCAGTGCCGTAATATTGAACCGCCTTTTGGGAGTAAATATCGTCTGGGTAAACGTCACCAGCCAAGTTGAAAGCAGGCGCACCTTCATCCCTCGTTGGCGCTCGGTGCTGGCCAGCATAATCGCTTAAAATGCCAGAACCCGCCTGCTGATCGGGCGCTGGAATCGGCACGTCGTTGGGGTCATAGCCAAAACGCTCGATATTAGCTTGCCTGCGCATTTCTGCGACGGATGGCTTTACCTCGCCTCGCATCATATCGAATGGCGACGCCAGAGGGTTGCTGTAAAGTACACCCATGTCGCCGGTTTGGTTCAGTCGGCTGATCACGTCCTGATATGCGCGCGACCCAGTGTCTGCCAGTGCGTTGCCAGTTCCAGTCATCGTCTCGACGACTGCGCGAGCTGCGGGCGCGCCGAATTTTGCTGCAATAGCGGCTGGAGCTAATACTCCGACGCCCTCCATCGCGCTCTCGGCATAGTCACCGCGTCCGGCGGCACCCATAGAACGTAACGTGCCGGATACGGGGCTTGCCATGTCAACTAGCTGACCTGCGGATCGTGTGCGGTCTGGGACGCCCGTCGGGCCAAGGTAATAATCTGCGCTGTCGCCAATGCTGCCAAGCAGACCGTCTAACGCCGACCGGCGGTTCTGGCCTGCGTTTGGGTCGCTAAAATAATAATCAAGTAAACTAGCCATCAGTCAAGGATTCCTCGTTGCGGGCGCATTCTGGGGCGAATTGGGGCGTTGGGGTCAACTGGCAGCAGACCCTCGGGACGTGCCTGTGGCCGCATTGGCGTCAGGCCGTACATATTCATGCCGGTAAACTTTTTGCCGTAGTCAGAAATCCGCGTGCCATACTTGTCAACTTTGTCGTTCTTCCCGCCGGACACCAAAAAATCGCGCATCCCGCCGTTTCCGCCCAAGTGCGCCATGCCGACCATTGCGGATGGGGTAACTTGCACGCCACCGACTTCAGTCCCGATAAACCGGTCCAAGCCGCGCTCCATAGCCAAATCCATGATGTCCTGTTCGTGCCAGTCCATCACACTCTCTTGGAGGTCTGGGTCTTTCGCGAAATCCTCAACTTCAAATTCCACGCCCATCTTATTCATGTAGTCCCGAAGGCGTGGCTCACTAAACTGGTATCCGCCAGCCATTATGCGGCCGCCGCCAATATCATTCAGGATGCCCATGTTGCCGCTGCTCTCACTCAGGCGCATGGCCTTGCGGAAGTCACTGTCAGCCATTACGCGTCACCCCCGAAAAGGAAACTAGCTGGCCGCGTCGGCGGGAAATATTCAGTGTCTGCGTGTGACATTTCTAGTAACCTACCTTTTTCTTGGGCTTTTTCTTGGTAGCCTTAGAAGCCTTTTTCATAACAGAGTTTTTCATGAGCTTGCCGTTGGGCATGTAGTGTGATCCCTTTGGTGCTGGTTTGCGCTTAACAGACATATGCGGCACGGTATCCTCCTTACATATTTGAAAACATAATACCATGAAATCAATAAAAAGGAACCCCGTGGCGCGGGGAGGCTGGGAGGCGCGCCACGGGGTTCAGTTTTGGCGACATTTAGTCAGCACACCGCAATAATACAGCCAAATCGTCGCCGTGTCTAGCAATGTGATATCACACCACCCCGCGTATACCTCGGCGCAGTGGCGTCTTCCACGCAACCGACCCCGCAGAGCCAAACGCCATCGTCGTGTGGTCGCCGGCCAAAGCCAAGCAAACCGCGTCCGCCCTGTCTGGCGATCGCACGCCACGGCGCTTCATGCTCTCCTTGCTCTCGACCTGCATCTTGCCGGACGACGTAAACATATAACGGGGCGCCGCCAGCTCCGCGTACAGCGCGTCGTCGTGCGGCAGGGACACGTCCATCCCCTCGAGCCACGCCTTGCACTTGAACCACAGCTCCGCACGCAAATTCAAATACGTCTCCTTAGCCATCGCGCGCTCAGATACGTTCAAGCCGCGCGCGGGGACGCCCAGCTCCCGCAGCCGGTCCAAAACACCCGCACCGAAGCCGTTACTGTCCACAATGATCTCTGTGGGGCGCTTGGACGGCGGCACGGCGTCATACTCCGCCTTCACGGCACCAGTGAGCTGCATCAGGTCCAAGTTTCGCCACACCGTCAGCGGGTGGATCACCGGACCCTGCCGCTTGCACAGCACGCTGCTATCTCCGCCCTGACGCGCCACGTCCAACCCCCAAACCGATTGCGTGTCCTCATGCACCTTGATCGTGTTGGCCATCGCATGCTCAATCAACGCCACGCCAATGACAGTGTCCTCCTCGGACGGAGGAAAATTTCCAAGCACGCGGACGTGATATGCGGGCGAGTCAGAACCGTACCTGCGCTTCATGTCCTCGACAAAATCATCCGCCACGCGCGGGCTGTCCACGCAGGAAACGTGCATCGTGTACCAGTCACCCTTCAAACGCGTGTGGGTGTCATAAAAGAACCCCGTGTTTCGCGTCGGGTTGCCGGTCAAAACCGTGGTGGCGCTCGCACCAGACATCGACCCAGACGCAGCCTCGAACACCGCCTCCGGTATGCCGCTGGCCTCATCCGCAATCAGCAACACATTCTCGCTGTGGACGCCAGCCAGAGCCTCCGGCTGTTCGCTGCGCGACGTGCGGCACGAAATAAACGTACTCTCGGGCGCACTCTTCAACTCAATCCGGTCAGACTTGATCTCCAGCAAATTATTAAACGGCGGCTTGAGCCGCTTGGCTACGCTCTTCATCTCCGCGAAACACGCGTCAAACAATTGCGCAGACGTCGGCGCCGTGACCACCGTCTTGCTCGGGTATCGCATCAAAACGTGCCAAATGGCAGCCATAGCCACGCCAGTGGACTTGCCGACACCGTGGCCAGAACGCACAGAAATACGCCGCTCCTTTGGGGCTGCGATCGCGTCGAGAAGCTCAATCTGCCACTCGTCAGGCTCAATCCCGATGACCTCGCGAGCAAATGCAACCGGATCGTCGCGGTAGCGCCGCATCAATTTCACGAATGGATTGTCGGACTTCGCTGGGACTGTCATTCTGTTATCACTCCGTTTCGTGGTTTCGCTGAAAATTTTTCAAGTGGATGCGTGCGGGGGACGTTCATATTTGCACCGGCGGGATTTGGAGAAAAGGGGGGGGTCTCCGACCAAAAATGCACGCATAGGGAGAAAAGGGCGCATAATGCCCATTATGTTACATAATACCCTGCATAATGTGTAATGATTACAGTGTGTTAGCTTTTCGTGTCGCATATGCATGAGCAAGACCCCATATTGCTGCGCTGCAGCGTTGACATATCGACCGCCGAAATGCACGCGCGCAGGCATGTGCGCAGCGCCGGCCGATGTGCTAATTCGCCGCTCACTCGCCATCACCGCCACCGTCGCTGTCCACGTCAACCACCTCCGCATCGATGACGTCCGCACCCACTGACGCCAGCAGTTGTGCCGCCTGTGCGTGCAGGTCCGTCACGCTAACGTTGACTGCGACGCTGGCTTGCTTGGTGTCGTACTGGTCGTTCGCCTTCGCAGCCAGCCACTTGTACGTGTCCACTGCGAGGCGCGCAGAGTTGACGCTGGCCTCCTGCAGGTGGATTTGCTCCGCCACTTCCTCGGCCTTCGACGCGTAGTTGTGGCCCGCCATCTCCCGTGCGTGCATGTACCGCACGTCGCGCCCCTCTTCTGCCGCGATCCACTTGTGGAATATGTGCCAGCCCACGTCGTACTGCTTGATCACGTCCGTCGGCTTCTTGCCTGCCGCGATCATGCCGAGGATTGTTTCCTCGCCGGCGTCCACAAGGACTGCCAGCTTTACCTTTCCAATCTGCCCCACGTCAGTCCCCCTCCATCTCTCCGGCCAGTGCGCCGTAACCGCAAATGTCGTGCCAGTTGTCGAGCTTCTTCTTCGGCCCCGCCGAACGTGAGACCTTGAGTAAGATCATCATGGCTGCGACGTCAACTGCGCTGACAGGTGTGCCAAGGTACGCAGTCCACATGTCAGCGATGCGCTGGTGGCTTTCCTGCGCGTCACCGTAGACCTGCTGTCGCTCGCCTGAGATCAGCTCTCCGGCCGTCCGTAAAATATCATCTCTAGTTACCACGGGATTTCATCCTCCAAATCTTTGTCAATGTTTTGCCCCGTCACGCGGGTCACCTTTGCCTCGGGGAACGCGGCGAACGCGTCCGCCAGAAACGCCTCAGTGAACGACGCCGATATGACGCGGGCTGCGTCTTCAAACGAGTATACCACCCACGTCGGGTTTTTCTTGCGTATTTGTGCCACACCGCTCAACGCGATGCACGTCACCTTACCACCGCCGAGGTCCACGCAGTAGCTGTTCTCGGGCAGCGGGTCATGCCCAGACGCCATCGCCTCGTCCTCCAGCACCGTCCACGCACGCATCAGCGCAGTCGCCACCTTGTTGACCTTGACGACGTCCTCGGCCACCACAGCCTCGCCCAGCGCCTCATACGCGCCACGGAACCTGCCAGCTAGTTCCGGCGAGACCAGCGACGGCAGCGTGTCACCCCACCGCATAGTCTTGGCCCTTGCCACCCTGTCCAGCGGCTCGAGCTGACCTATCACGGCGGCAGGTATCGCCGAACCCAGTGACCCAATCTGAAACGTGCCACGATCTGCCATCGCCTTCTTGGCTGCCGCTGACTTGGTCGCCTTCTTTTTCACTACCACGTTAAATCTCCCCTAATTGCCAATGTGCCAGACGCAACCACTCAGCCACTCCACCACAGTAAATTCTTCCACAGTCAGAAACCACCCCCACGTCCACCACCTCCACACCACCCCTATATAGGGTGTGGGTGTGGTGGAAGGTAAACGGGCCACAATATCCACGGTCTCGCACGCAATCCACAGTCGCGTTTTCACACTGTGGATTGCGTTGTGTTATCACGACAGCACCCTAAACTGTGCCACGTCGAAGTATGCCATTGGCTCGATGTCCTGCGGATCGCCGCGCCGCATTGTCCCGCCGGTGCGGATATCCATGTCACTGGATGGCAGTGGACATATGCCTGCGGCGTCGCTCCATTGCACGGCGAGGAAGCACGGCAGCCCCGTCGCCTGCGTCAGTGTGCTGGCCATCATCACCTTATACAGCGAGATCATATATGTCGGGTACTGCAGCATGGGCGTCTTGCGTTGCCTCGCCTCAATGAATGCTACGGCGCTGCCGTCGCGGGTTGCCATGAAGTCGAGGGACAACTTGATCGGCATCTTCGTGAGTTGGCACTCAAACTCCCGCTCGATGGCACGCGCGATGGCTTGCTCGTTGTCCCTGTCCTGCTGGCTCTCGTATAGCGGCCTCACAGGCCCGCCTCGTCGCCCGTTATCCACTCACCCACCGACACGATCGGCACGTCCCTGCCGGCTCGCGTGTCCCTGAATTGCTCGATCTTCAGCACGTTGGTTTGTATCCACTTGTCTGCGATCGCCTTTGCTCTGGCTCGCTCGGGCTTCTTGTCTAAGTCCAGCTCGAGTGTGCTTGCCACCGCCAGCCCGACCCAGCGCTTGCTGCGTGCGTTTTCGCGATATGGGTCGTCGCCCTCCTCGGCGCGTCCAACTGCGCGCTGCACCATCATCGCGTGCTTCGCCGTGACCCCGTCGAAAAGGTCAGGCATTTTAAACACCTCGGCAACTCCGACGTATTCTTGGTTTGGGATTTGTATGCCGACCATGCGCCGATACACGGCCTTCGCGGCGGGCGGGGCGAGGTTTGACTTGCCGTCGTCCACCCTGAATATAGACAAGCTCTCATGCTCCGGCACGCCCATCTTCTGCGCGTCCTCCTGTGAAATCTTGTTGATCACCCGCGCAGCTCTGGCCGCCGACAGGAGTGAGCCAGCGCCACGGATCGAGTCCGCCGTGGCGTCGTCGCCGTTACCCTTGCGGATGTGGTGGACGAGGCCCATTGCGCAGTCGGTCGCGTCACACACGCCCCTGACGGCGCCCACTGCCGCGTTCATTGCGGTGTTGTCATTTTCCTGAATACTGTTGGCGCCGACCCACGGGTCAATCATTGCGATGCCAATATCCAGCTCGTTGATTTTTGTTGTCATGTAGCCAGTCATCTCCTCGTCAACGCTGATCCCGTCTCGGTCCTGCCGCGCGAAAATCATCTTGATGTCTCGGCCCGCGTCCAAGAATAACCGGCCACGCACCTCCTCGGGGGCGATCTTGTAGTGCAGCATCGCCGCAGCAAATCGCCGGTGCATTTCCTCGAGCGGGTCTTCCAAGTTGATGATCCAGACATTGCAGCGCTCATGTACCACCTCGCCCAGTAGCGGCCGGCCGGTTGCGATAGCCAGCGCCTCAACGATTTGCAGGGACGTCTTGCCGACGCCACCCGCAGACGCCAGAACCGAGACGTGGCCGCGAATGTAGTGCTGCCCATAAACCCACCGGCGCGGCGGGATGTTCTCTGCGTCCATTGGATCAAACGCAGTCGGCCACTGGCGCGCGCCCTCGATACGCTCCAACGCCACCAGCGCGACCGGCTTTGCCTGTGCCAGCGCCTCGCGCAGCTTATCTTCCCCGACTTCCTGAAGGTAGTCGTTGGCGTCCTTAACGCCGTCGATGCCCAGCATGTCAAATCTCACGACGTGGACGTCAGTTGAGCCGTCGCCGCGCAGCACGTCAGACACGGCCTCGACATCCAAATCTGGGTCAGCGCAGATCGTTACGTCACTGGCGCGCGGCACGTTGTACGTGGACAGGCCAGACTTGCCGAACGTGCAGACGACTGTCGCCGCCCCCTGCGACGCCTGATGGACAGACAGCGCATCCTCCGGCCCCTCGACCATGATGATCGGCGCGGCCGCATCTTCGCTTGCGATCCGCATGACGTTACCGACCAGCGCACCCCGAGAATACTTGTTGATGTTGTTGTGTTCGCGCTTGGCGCCGTCCTCTGTGAGTAGCACCGCCTGCACGCCACAGACGTCTCCGGCGTCGTCAACGGCGGGGAATATGATCGCCGGCCCGCCGTAAAGGCTGGGACTGTATCTGGCGATGGTGGCGGCAGTCGCAGCGCGCAGGCCCCGACTGTTCAGGTATAGCAGCGCAGGCCGCACGGCGTCCTTGTTGTCGCGGTTGATCGGTACGCTGCGCTCCCAAGTATCGACGGCGCGCGCGATCTTTTCCTTGCGCGTCTCGTCGTCGCGCACCAACAGATTTTTCGCTGCCAGTCGGCCGATCAGGCGGTCCATCTCGGACGGCGCAAATGGCTCGCACTCGCCGTTGGCAAGTTCCTTTGGATTGTCGCTGCCGCGCTTAAAGCCGGAGCCGATCGTGGATTTGATTTCGTGGTCCTTGAGGCCAATCGACTTTGCTGCGGTGTGCAGGTCAACGATTGTGCTGTCGATGTCTCCGCCGCCCATATGCGCGTGGCGTCCGAGCGTGAACGCGGCCTTGTTTAGCGCCTCGTTCCGCTGGCCTTTTCCGGCCATTCCTATTTCCGCGACGACGCTGTCGCAAACTTTTTTGTAATACTGCTGGCTCATCTGCTTCCCTTTCCCCGATGATGCCGCGCCCAAGTTGATGGGCGCGGCGTGTGCTTAGAAGCCGAACGCGTCGTCTGACTGTGCGGCTGCCGGAGCTGGAGCTGCTGGCGCGTCACCCTCGACTGGGGCCTTGATCCACTTTACGATTGTGAAGCCCAGATCGTATGAAGTACCCTTGCCGACTACCACCGGCGTCGATGACGTCACGGAGACGATAGGCACAAGGCCCTGATTGAACTCCGGCGCATTTTCTGCATTGTTGTACAGCTTGGCGATGAATTGCCCAGTGCCGTAGCTGTTGTTGCTGAATTGTGCTGGCGTGCCGTCAGCCATCCAGCAATCAACATCGAAACCCTGCTTATATGCAAGTTTGCCTTCGGCGTCGAGTTCCTGCGGCTTTGCCGTTGGCTGTGACGGCGCGGGCCACTCCTGCCAGTCGCGCATTCCCACGGCGATTTTGAGCCACCCGAATTTTACGTTCTTGATGTCGATGGCGATGCCCTTGACCATGTCGATAGTCTGCGGGTCTGCGCCGGCGTTTAGCGTCCAACGGTTCTGTGGGAGGTTGACCCGAACGTATGCGCCCGAGCTGTCTGATGTCTCACCGAATGAAATTGGCATGTGTGTCTCCTTGACGTTGTGTGCCTAATGTTAGCCAGTTACGGCTGCGAATGCTGGAATGACCAGCTTGGTATTTGGATCGTCTGCAATTCGCCGAAGCCGTAATCCCAGACGCCCGTTTTACGCGCTTCGGCGTATTTGCCCAGCGCGTATTCTGTTGCGGCGTCGCCCTCTGCGAGCGATGACCAGTCTAATTCGTAGCAACCGACGTGGTGCGGTGCCTCCTTGCCTACCGTGATGAATATGAAGCGGTCAATCTCTAAACCCTCCAACGCCATGACGCGGCGATAGAATGCGTCCTGAATATGGTAGCCAAACTGCGCGCACTGCTTGCTAAATCCAGCAGGATCGGGCGCGATTGTTGTCTTCAAATCTATCAGCGCGCCGATGTCTCTGCGCCAGCCGTCGGGGCGGCACCGCAGGTCAACGTCGTGGATGTCGTCGCGCGCAAATATAGAAGCCTCGCAAACCAAGTCACCCGACAGCAGCGCCGCTGCGGCCTTGTTCGAACGCACCGCGTTGGCCATCGCCACGGCGATTTTGTAGTCGCCCTCAGTGAGTAGCAACGCGCCAGCCTCTTCGGCTTCGGCCTTGTGGTCGGTCCACGCCTTGCCGCGCCGGTGTTCTGCGCCACACCACACCGAACCAGACAGGTGCGGTTCAAATGTGAGCGTGTGGGCTGCAGTGCCGACGTCAAATGCGTTGCTGTGCTTGCGCTCGCCATACTTGAAATCGGCCAGCGACTTCTGCGCAATTGTCTTGGCACCGGACGCGGACAAGGCGTCCGACAAGTGGTATTCCTCGTTGCTCATCGTGTAGTTAATAGACATTATTCATACTCCAACGTGATCGTAAATGTGTCCTCGCCCTCGCCCTCGTCAACATTGACTGGCTTCAAATGATCCCCAAATGGGCCTTCCCAGTGTACGCACTCTGGGTTGGCATTGATGCAGAAGTCTGGCATTGAGAAAAACACATTTGGCGTGATCTTGCCGCCCTCCAACTTAACCCAAACCGACATGTCGCGCATGGCGTCCATAATACCCAAATAGTACGCATATGCGGCATACTCTTCAACGCTGTCAAATTTCTCTCCGCCGGTCCAAATCGACAGGTCTTCTGTTTTTGCCAGCTTCTTTGCTAGGTCTGCAATTTCGTCCCATCTTGTCTTATATCCAACCTCAACACTGCGTTGGCTTGCCCTATAGTCTCTCATCACATTGTCTCCCGTACTAAATAGCAGAACGCCTCGAAATCCATTTCAATCACATGTCCGTCCTCTTGCCAGTGGTTTGGGTCCATTGGAACGACGCAGCGGATCGGCTTGCGGTCGTATCGGTAGATCAGCGCAGGGTATTTGCCTTCGCGCCTTGCTGCGACGCACGTTTGCTGCCACCAAGCCTTCTGGCCGCCGATGGGGCCGTCAGCGTACCGCTTTAACTCCAATGTAAACGGAAAAGCAGGATCGGACGGAATCAAGTCGCCGTGGCCGCCCTCGCGATATTGCTCCAAATCGCGCTTAAACGAGATGCCCAGTTCGTCGTCTAGCATCTTTGCAATGTCGCGCTCAAACGTCGCGCCCTTATTGCGGCCATTCGTAGCCATTAGATGCTGACCTCGACGCCGTTGTCCTCGAGTAGCCCGATAATCGCCTGCTCGGTCAGCACGGCCATGCTGATTCGCTTCTTTTTTGACAGCGCCCTCAGTGAGTCCAGCACCTCGGTGCGGATACGTGCGCCCAATTGTTTCGTGTTATTTTCCATCATTCTGTCTCCAATATGTTTTGCCAGTGTGGCACCTGTGCTATCTTAGCGCAAGTGCTGCGCAATCTTTGTGTGATCTTTAAACTTTTGGCTTTCCCTCCACGCCGCCGGTGATATTGATTGCCAGTGGGGCGAATATTTCAACTCAGGTTGTTGTTGGTGCGCTTGCTGGTTACTGCGCTACAGTCCGATTTCTAAGCCCGCCCGCCCCACACGATTTCAAATGTTATGCCTCGGCTTCTTTCGCGTCATCATTAAGCTCTCGGCCTCCACCTCTCGCTTGGCCACTTGACGTCCAGCGCCTTATCAAACACAACCATAAATCTGTGCTTTCTGCTGCGCGGTCGCCACTCGCCTTCTCTCCCCGCTATCCTCCCCCGCGAGTGCTTAATAAAGTCACCATTTGGCTGCTTGAACCAAAAATCTTTCTTCTCGGCGGCCATACCGAAATATGTGAAATTGCACGCTGCGTACACAGTGCCGTGGTGATGCTCATCGTCTGCATACGATAAGACAGCTCGCGGTGAGTGGTCCGCCTTTAGCATTTTCAAGCAGCGGCTGACAAACCAGCTTGCCACATTATGCTCCGTCGCCTGTATGTCTGGCCGTAGGACTAGGCGTGATAATTCGAATAAGCCACGCTGCTCCGACCTCGGCAGCCCGAACGCCCCCGCCGCCAACTCTGGCACAGGGAACCCCGTGAATATGCAAGCGCCGACGACCTCGCCCCCAATAAATAGGCCAAAGTTTATTCCAGATTTAAACCCCTTTGAAATCCCCGTCAGATAGTGAAATTTGTTCAAAAGCAATGCTGCATCGGCCTTACTTATGGCTGAAATTGCAAACTGATCCTTGCTCATGTTGCCCGCCCTTCTTTCGTTGTTATCCAAATCATGCCCTCGTTTTGCGCGAGGTATCCCATCGACAACAGGCTTGAGAGCGCGCCAGTATTAGCAGCATCAAGAGCAGCCTTGAGTTCTTCTAGTTTAGTCATTTGTCATCTCCCGCGGCAATCTTTGCCCGTTCGTGTTTAATCCTGTCAACAACGTAGACGGGCGCGCTGTCGATGCAGCGGCCATCCATTTTCACGCGGTGTCGTTGTACGGCCTCCGCGCTGGGGTAGCACCGCCAGCAATCAGGGCAACGGAAACTGCGTTTCTTGCTCACGATCGGCGCCCCTTGTCCGTCAGCTCGTACCAGTTTCGGTTGCCCGTGCTAGAGCTGTGCTTGCGGATAACGCCAACCGACATTTGATTGCGCAGGGCGTTTTGAACGCTGGCCGGCCGAACCGTGCCAACCAGCCCGTCTTGGATTACACGCATAGTGGATATGCCCTTCGGGCATGCGCGCAGAAACTTTATCACCTCGACATCTGCGACCCGCTGCAAGCCCTGACGCTCAACCTCCGTCCTGTCTGGCGTTTTTGGCATGCGCGGGCGGTGTTCGTCTGCTAATTCATGGCGGCGGATTACGCGCCCGATGTGTGCCTCGTTTGCAGTGGCCATCGACGCCAACTTGAATGCGTTGTCTGTGATTATGTCCAATTTAGCACTCATCTGCGTTTCCCTTTCGATGCCATACGCTCCTCCAGATCGTCGTGGTAAGCGTCGATGCACAGCAGCGCGATCAAACTTGCAACGGATGGCAAGCGCGCGCCGCCCACCGCAGGCAGCTTGAGCGTTTCAGCGATTAGCCACTCAGCCACCGCGTCGGGCAACTTGCAAGCCACGTCCGTGCCGAGCGAACCGATTGTCAGAAACTGTCGGTTCTGCTGTTGCAGTTTGCGCAGTGTCGTGTGCGGGCGCGTTTTCGGGGCTGGATCTTTTGCCTTGTGATTATTAAGCATCTTCTTCACTCCAATCCATTGGCTCGCACTGGTCTGGCGTCGTGGTGAACCACTCAGCGCTGGCGCGCGTCTGTGATCCAGTGCGGTACAGTGTAAATTTTGACGCGACGTCATCGGCAAACATGCGGCGCAGCTCGTTGCCGATCGCGGCATACGCCACAGCGTTGTCGTCTCGCCGCGCATTCTCGTCATCCATAAGCGAACAAAATACGTCCAGATTATTCCAGCACCCGCCAGCCATAAGCAGTTTTTTTGTAAATTGGCGCGCGTCATCTGCAGAAACCTCGGCAGCGCTTTCGGCTGTAACCGTTGGCGGCTTTGATGCGTGGGCAGTGATTGCGTATGGCGCGACGTAGACGGCCATGAATGGCGTGCGGTCGCGGCTGTTTTCGACGGGGTTTGGGATCACGTTCGCCACCAACACGTCGCCGACTTTTAGGTTTGCGCGAATTGATACCGACGCAGGGACAAATACACTTTCGCCAGTGCCATGCTCTAGACCAAAGCAACTTTCGCTGAGTGTGCGCGTTGTTATGGTAATCGCGGTTTCGGTTGTTGGCTGGTTATTATCAAACATTTTGGTCTCTTTCTAATTTGGATTTGATTGCGTAGATTTCGTCGAGCGGGATGTCGTGGACGGCCCCGCAAAGCACTGGCCCATATCGTGCGATGTCTTGGATGATCTCGTTTTTCCTGATCCGGTCAGTGTTGTCGTATGTCTGCACGCTGGCGCGCTCGGCTGGATATGCGGAGCCGTAGAGCATGATGTTTAACTCCGCCATTGTGGTGGCCTCGTAATACAGACTGTTGCCTGTGCCAGCCTGCACTCCCCGTGCGTGGTATCGTTTCAGAGATTGCGGCTTGGGTGCGTTGAAGTCGGTCTTCATGCCGACACCCCCGCCGCGAGAAGCAGGATATAGAGCGTCGCGAAGATTGAAACTGCGCCGATGATGTCGTTAATGAGGTGTTTCATTTGTGTGTGTCCTATTTGCTAATTAACTGGGCCGCTGCGACCCCGTACACTCAGACTACAGGTAGCGATATGATAACACAACCCCATCAACGATATTATTTTGTGATTGTTTTAGCGCGTCAAAGTGACAGCAATGTCTCGAGGTCCGCAGCCTGTGCGGCGCAGGTAAACTCTGCCGACCTCACGCTAAACATTTTACGCTTGTGCTGCGGATCGTCCGATCGGAAGAACCGCACGACGCCCAGCGGCACGCAGTAAAGCGCGTACCACTGCGAACGGCCCTCGCCGCGATTAAATCGCCAGACGTCAGAATATGATACCGTCGCCCTCGTCTTCACTTCTACGCTGATAATTGTGCCGGCCGGCGTCACTGCAAGCAGGTCAAACGTGCCGTCCAGTTTGGTGGCCTCGATGCCAGCCATCTCCAAAACCGACGCGACATGATACTCGCCAGCGCGGCCAACTTGAGTGTTCCGAGATACCACAGTTCAGCCGCAGCCCGCCTCTATCTGGTTGAGTAGCTCGTTCAGTGACCGCCGAGCCACGGGGCCACCGTCCAACAGCGCGCCACTGGCGGCAGACGATCGGGCGATTGCCGTCCCGTCGCAGATCGCGCTATCGTTTGGCGTGGCGGCGCAGGCTGTCGTCAGTATCAGCGTCAGATACATGGGGCCGCGTCGCAGCCTCGATCCGAGCGCGCGTTGCGATGTATTCGTTGTGATCATCGATCTGATACTCCGTTGCCTTCCGGCGCTTGCCCGCAAAAAACGCAGCTGCAAGCGATCCGATAAATATGGCGATGCCAATTATTGCGTCAATCATCTGTCGCCTCCGGCCCACTTGCGCAGCCGCTCGCGCATAATCCAGATGCCAGCCAGCACAACTACGCCAGCGAATGCTAGCACAATGTACTGCGCCACGCTGTCGAGCGCTGACAGGGCCGCCACAGCGCTACCTGCGCCAGAAGCCACTGTGACCGCCGACGCGCGCACCGTGCCGCTCTGTGTGGCGCTGGAGCGTCCCTGTGCGGGCAGCTCTGACGTAGACCACTTGCTGTTGTCGTAGACGCGGCGATCCAGCTCAAAATGTGGGCCATCTTTGAATGTGGTCCAGTCGCCGCCCCAGATAATCGGGACACCCTCCTTGCGGGCGGCAGTTTTCACGGCTGGCCCAAGCTGGTCATATAATGGCCAAGCAAACTCACCCTTGCCCGTGGTCGGGTCAAGCGGCAGCAGGTCAACTGCGTGTCCAGTCAGGTGGCGGCTGTTCATCGTTTGGCTTGCGCCAGACGCGACCAGTTGCTCCTGCCGCTTCCTAGTGCGTAGACCCTCGATCACAGCGAAATCCAGCGGGCTGTCTTGCAGCGCGCGGTCAATGACGCGGCGCAGGTCAGGGTGAATGCCGTTTAGGCTGGTCAAACTTCTTTGTGAATATGAACGCATTAAAGCCCTCCTTTGAACGCAAACGTGACGACCGCCGCAAGAACGATCCAGAATACGCGCTCCGCAAACCGCAGGCTTGCGCCGTTTGATCCGACGCTGCCCTCGAGCGTCACAAGCCGGTTGGATTGCTGAGTTTGCTGGTCATCAAGTGTGTCCATACGGCGATATAAACTGGTGGTTTTCTCATCAAGCCTCGCCAACGCGACCAACGCCTCGGCGACGGAATCCAGCTTGGTTTCGATCCGCTCCAACCTCTGTTCATTCATTACTCGTTCCGTTCAATCTAAATTCTGCGGAGGCGCTTGCCCAATAATACCAGCCAAATGGCGGTTTGTCACGCACGCTTGCCTGATTGCTCTCTCAGCACTACAATGGCGCCATCACATTGAAATTGGAGACCAAAATGATGGACGACAAGACAAAGGAAATCGTGCGAATCTTAAACCAGCCGCACCGCTGCAACAACATGATGGCGCTGTTTCGCTCCTGCGAGACTGCCGCGACACTGATCCAAGATCAGGCTGCGGAGCTGGCCGCCCTAAAGGCAAAACCAGCCCCGAAGTCCAAAAAACACTAGTTCAGACCAAACTGACGCTTCAGGCGCTCGACGTTACTCTCGGGGCCTGCAGCGTCACCAGACACGCCCGCGCCCATCATGGCGCGCTGGGCGGCATTGCCGAAGCTCTGGCCCCTAGTCTGCGCACGCTCAGCGGCTGGCGCTATCCGTGACATGAGTTGACCCGCGCGCTGCGCTTCTGGCACGCTCATGCGTCGCGACAGTGGCCCAGACATGGACCGCATTATCTCGGTTCGCGCGGCAGATGCGCTTGGGCCGCCGACTAGCCCCTGTGTGGCCGCGCCGACAGCCATGTTTATTGGCCCCTGTGCTGCAATTCGTTCGCCAATATTCGTGCCGACAATCTCGTCAACGCGCTTGCTGACTTGGCCTCGGATGTAAGTCGCAGAATTTGCCGCGACGCCAGCGCGCGTTGCCAAAGCAGACGACGTGTCCCTGACTTGCTGTGACAGCGCGTCTGCGGCCTCATCACCAAGCACCATGCGCAGCTTTACAGACACGGCGCGTGAGTTAAGCACTTTAAGTGTCGCCAGAGCTTCCACGGTAGCTTCAACGTCCACAGCCTCGACCCCGTCACTCCCCCGCTTCAGCGGGTTGACGCGCACGTTTGCCGCATATTCGTCAATCCTGTTCCGCAGCGCGCGCACAAGCTCTTTGCGCTCAGTTGGCCCCATCCCAGAAACTTCACGCTCGACCTCCGCGCGCGTGATCTTCGGGTTTAGGATTCTGTCGCCAAGCTCCGCAGCCTGACGGCGCTCGATTGCGTCCTTACCAGCCGCACGCGCGGCAGCGTAGTCTGGATTTACTGCGTCCAGTTCTGACCGCAACCGCATTGCGAGGTCGCGCTTCGAGTTTGCGGCGGCCATGTTTCCCGCCCGAGCTAGGGCCTCGCTTTCGTCGTATAACTGCCGAGACAGGTAATCCACGGCCATGACTGGTGGGGGGTCGGCTGCAATGGTGTACGTGCCATCTGGGTTTCCGGTGACGTCCATCTCCGCGCGCTGGGCTGGCGAAATGTCGTTAAAATCGTCGGCGCTTATTACCTTGCTCTCGAATTGCTCCCACGGCTCTCCGCTTTCACGCATAAGCCGCCGCGCGCCGGCGATGTCGGCTGGGTCTACCCTGTTGAGCGTGGACATTAGCAGTGCGCCCGCGTCGGTGTCTGGCGTAATCTCAAAGTCATACGCCTTTGCGTATAGATCGCGGCGCCCTTCGGCCGTGTCCTCCATAATGTTTGCGTTTTGCGTCTTTAGGTCGCCAAATGGTCTGCCGATATTGGTGTTCAGGCTGGCAGTCAGGTCGTTGGATGCCAGCGCGGCTGTCTCGTCCAAATTCTTCAGCACAACTCCGCGCGTCGCTGGGTTGTTGGCCACCTCGTCAAGCAGCGCGGCGCTGGCGGCGCCGGAGTTTGCTATTGTGGCGTATGGGTTTGCTGCGCTGATGGAGCGCGCCGCCGTGGCGCTGTCCAGTGCCAGAGCATCTTGCGCAACTCTTCCGGCATCTCCCTCGAAGCCAAGTTTTTCCAGTATGTTGCGCACTGGCTTTTCTAAGTAATTCGTGGCCGCAGCACCCACTGCGCGACCTGCGACTGGCCCGAGAACACCAAGGCCGGTGCCAAACGCGGCGCCGGTTTTGGCTTGCGAAAGGGCCTCATCCGGCCCGCCCTCGCCGTATCCGCCGATCAATCCTTCTATGGCCGCCGCAGGCCCGCCGATCGCCGCGCCCTGTGCCATCTTCCCCAGCATAGTCGCCGCAGGCATGACTGGGAGCGCCATCGCACCAAGTCCGCCGCCAACGGCGATGCGAGACAATGTCGTCGCGACTGGCGCCTCCATTTCGCGGGCCTCGATCGCCATATCGAATAGTGACTTCGTCGCCCGCACGTTTACCGGCCTCCCGAGCGCCTGCAATTCTGCACTCTCTGCCTCCGAGCCTGCGGCCACGCCGTTCATGTTGAGGCCACGCGAAACCAAACGGTCAATGTCTTCTGCGGTAAGTAGATATGGCTCCGTGCCACCGCCCGCGTTAGCGCCAAACTCGGCCAATTGCCCGACATAACCGCGCAGCGCTGGTACGCCCCTCATTGCCGACAGTGCGCGCGTCCGGCCCTCGCCGACTAATTCTTTGGCTTGCTGGGTTTTGATCACGCGGTTTGGGTCGCCGGTGCGGCGGATAAGCGCGATTATTGCGGGGTCGCTTTCTGCTGTGCCGTCCGGCCCCATATATGATTCGACACCCCCAGCGGACATGTAGATTTTCCCGCCGTCGGCGAACTCTTCCACCAGTGTATGCCGCTGGCGCATGTCCGCGCGTGCATCATCGGCGGCGCTTGGTGGCGTGGTAGCCTCTTGGCCGCCGAAAGTGACGGAGATGCCCGCCAACCTTTGGGCCTCCTCGGCCTGCGCAACTAATCGGGCCGCGTGCTCTGGTTGGTTTGCTCTGTGGGCTTTGCGGGCCATCTCCATCAGTTCTTCATATGTCATTGCGATGAGTTCCCATATAATGCTTGCAGATCGGCATCAGTCAAATCCTCTGCCGGCGCCGCATCGGGCGGCTCATAGCTTGGGTTTTGTTCACGCGCCAGCTGGAATAAATCCCTCACGGACTGCACAGCTTGAATTAGGCTTGCGGGGTCACCCTTTAGCGCCGCGTCTATGCGGGACCGAGCTTGTCCGGCTTGCTTGCTCTCAGCTTCAGTGATCGCGCCGCCGCCCTTTAGGGACCGGAATGCCTCAACGAAATTTAGTCCGTTTATCTGCTCAACATATCCCATCAGTTGTGCATATTCTCCGCCAGCCAGCCCGTATTTGTTCCGAAACTGGTTAAAGTTTCCGGTAAAGCCAGTGATTTTATCGAGGCTTGGCGAATTTAAGATGAAGTCGGCGGCATCGACCGCCAGATTGGCCGTGGTAAGTGCGTTTTGGTTGACTACAGAAGCCTCTTCAGCGACCACTGCGCGGCCGCGCTCTGCGTCTAGCTGGGCAAGCATGGCCTGCCCCAAGGCGGCTGTGGCAGGATTAAGCATCAGTGATAACGCCGCCTGCGTACGCTCCTCGATTGTCCCGCCCGCACCGTTGCCCACGCCTGCGCCGCCCATAAGTCTCGACATCATGGCCTGCTGATTTTCGGCGGCAGTGCGCTTGCGGTTCATGTCTTCCATCTCGCCAAATCGGCCCATCATGGAATTGAAGCTCCCGCCCTGACGCCCAGCCAGCGCCGCGCCGGCGTCGCTCATGGCGCTAAATGCGAGCATGCGGCGCTGCGTTTTCGACAGGTTTTCGAATGGGTCGCTGGAACGCGGCGCGGGGGCCGGAGCCATTAACGCCATTAGCTGTTGCATCGTGGACGTGCCGGACGGCGCCGCCGCCGTGGCTGGCGCTGGGCCTGCCGTCGGCGCTGTCGGGTCCTTCATAAACGCGGCGTCCTCTGCGGAAACATTGAGCGCGTTTGCAGCGTTTTGCGACCTGCTAAAGGGCGTCGGGACCGGAATATCAAGGGCAGCCGGCGGCGCAGTTGTGGCGGGCGCTGAAAAGCCGAGCGCCTCAACCTCCGCCGTCATTGCCTCCGAACCTGCGGCCACGCCGTTCATGTCAAAGCCCCGATCGGCCAAGTTGTTGATGTCGTCTATGGTAAGCAGATATGGTTCCATCGTATGGCCATCCTTCTATAAAGTTATCCGAACCAGCCAGCCGCCGAGCCGCCTGTGCCGAGCGAGCCAACGCCCGAAAGCACGTTGCCAGCTGCGGTCAATCCGCCAAATGGGTCGTGATCGGTTTGCGTCCCAAGCCCCGCAGGAATGCCTGACGCGGCGGACAGTAGCGCGCTCAGTTGTGACAGCGGCAAATCATTTTCGCGCGCAAATTCAGAATACAGCGCCTGCAGCTCTTGGCTTTCCAACGCCGTTTCAGTTGCGCCAACGCCGGACAAGCCAGCCGCGCCAGCGCCAAGTGCGCCCTGCTGCTGCGAGAGTTGGGCCATTGTCTGCGCTTGGGCGTTGCTGTAGCCCTGCTGCATCATCTGGGCGATTAGCTGGTTCTGGTTGGCAAGGTTGCCAGTGTCAAATTCAGCCTCGTAAACTGCCCGACGGCCACCGCCACCAAATGCGCCAGAGCCAATCATGCTGGCCTCGCTCGCGGTGCGCGCCTGATCCTGTTGCCGCCCCATCAAAGCCAGAGACGAGTCGATCACTTCGGATTGGTACGGGTTCATGTTTGCTTGCGTGCGCGCAGCGTAATCCTGCGGCGTCATCTGACCCATTTGGGCAATGTCACCATATAGTCCGCCCGCCGCCGTGGTGTAGTCACTCATCTCTGGCGTGAATGACCCAGTGTATGGGACAAAATCAGCGGACGCGATTTCCTCGGCCTTTGGTATGATTGAACCAGTTAAAAAATCTTTCTGCCACTCTGGCAGTTTCATTTCGGAAGTTGTTGTCGAACCCATCAGGTCAGCTCCATCTCATAGTGTGTGTAAATCTCGCGGAACGATGCCGCGCGCGCATATTTGTTGAAGCCCTTGCGGCCGTCAGCCTCGACGCCGTCTAGCTTCGCGTTTTTGGCCAGCTCGACCAGCATTTTGATCACGTATTCACCCCACACATTCATCTTTCGGCCGCCCATAAACTCAACCTTCAAATTGTCCCGACTAGGGTGCGAAACAATGCAGGTCGTAAACGCCGCCGACAACTTTTCGTCCACGTATACCAGCCACAAAAATGACTGGGCGCGCCTCAATTCATCAACGACGTAGTCCACTGACCCGTGGACGCCGCGCCGTTCGATCGCCGGTCGCATAATCTCAATTGCGCGATCTATTACACCATCTAGCGCGTCCGGCAATATCGGCCTGACTTTGATATTTGGCTCTGTGTGTAACTTTACAACATTATCACGCATTTTGATAGCCTTCACCCATGCACCCTGATTATAGACAGTGTAGCAGCGGGAGCGGCGGGCGCAAACGCAGACGCCGCCGTGGCTTTAAGATTTCCGGCTGTATTGGACACAGCCCACATGGCCTCAAGGTAGTCTCCGGCGGCAACGTCAAAGAACGCCGTGCGGCCAGACAGGGTCGTCGCGCCGTTCTGGTGCAGCGCGTTCCTGACCGTCGCACCGGCTACGTCTACGCCGTTAATTCGTGGCCAGAAATAAAAGTTTACCGTGCTGCCCGACGTGCTGCTAGTCTGCGCCGCAAACGAGACGGAATAGTGTCCAGCCTCCGCGAACACAATGCGCGACGCCGGCGACCCAAGCGAAATTAATTGGCCAGTATTGAGCGTAAACGTCAGCGGGTATGCCGTGTTTGTCGCCGCCGCCGTGACGTTAGATGTGATGGATAGCTGCGCGTCGCCACCCTCGACGACGACCTGACGGAACGCGCCGCTCTTGGACACCACAGGGTACAGCGCAGTCTCGTCCCATAGCAGCGTGCCATTCTGGGCGGCAGTCTCATTGCCGGTCAACCACTGCAGGTTTGGCAGCGACTGGCCCAGCCACGTAGTCAGTTGTCGGCCCCAAGTCTTCCAGTCTGGGCCAAATGGTGGCGGTGCGCGTCCGCTCATCTGCGGCCACCCGCCTTGGCGTCAAATCTAAACTTGCCGACGCGCCAGTCACCGTCAACTGCGTCAACCCTCATGCGGATTTGGCGACCCTGAAATCGGACGCTGGTCGGGTCTGTCAGCGTATATGGCCCGTGCGATGCTTCTGCAGAGTTTGGATAATTTCGTGTCTTGAACGTAGTCGTGACGCTGCCAAGAGACAGCTCGTCTGGGATTAAGTTGGTGACGACGGCGAGGTTGTCGCC
>Ga0209816_1000648_pt1 | contig 27224 bp, 25 predicted proteins | sample CoawatmetaG01DNA_FD_187509 | JGI IMG/M metagenome (GOLD analysis project Ga0209816, IMG submission 187509) | Marine microbial communities from the West Antarctic Peninsula - Coastal water metaG017-DNA (SPAdes) (version 2) | ecosystem: Environmental > Aquatic > Marine > Coastal ...
TCAACTGCTATAAAACTTTCTCGCTCTGGACTTTCTCCAGTTGAGCAGCCAATGGGCTCTTTTTTATTTGCGGGTCCTACAGGCGTTGGTAAAACTGAAATTTGTAAGCAGCTCTCAAGGATTATGGGCGTTAAGTTATTAAGATTTGACATGTCTGAATATATGGAGAGGCATGCCATCTCTAAACTTATTGGTTCCCCTCCTGGCTATGTAGGTTATGATGAAGGAGGCCTATTAACTGAGGCAGTAAATAGCAATCCTTATGCAGTTCTTTTATTAGATGAAATTGAAAAGGCTCACCCAGATATCTTCAATATCCTACTGCAAGTTATGGACCATGGAAAACTTACTGATGCTAATGGCCGGGAAGTTGACTTTAGTAATGTGATACTTGTTATGACTTCTAATGTTGGAGCCCAAAATGTTCAAAGAGCTTCCATAGGTTTTAATGAGCAAGACCATTCCCTTGATTATGAAGGTGAGCTTAAAAAGATATTTACACCAGAATTCAGAAATCGTCTTTCAGAAATTATTTACTTTAATAAACTTAATGAAGAGGTTGTTGTCTATGTAGTCAATAAGTTCCTCTTTGAGCTTGAAGACGTCCTTGAGAAAAAGAATGTTTCATTAATTGTTTCTGACGCAGCTCGAAAATGGTTTGCAGAAAATGGCTATGACTCTATGATGGGAGCCCGCCCAATGATGAGATTAATTGAAAGAGAGGTGCGTAAACCCCTTGCTGATGAGCTTCTTTTTGGTAAGCTAAGCACTGGTGGGACTGTTAAAGTAGGTGTTAGTAAAGATAAGATTGCCTTAACAATCAGTTAATGAGAATTCTTATAAGTAATGATGATGGCTACCAGGCCAAGGGCATCAAACAGCTTACAAAATCTCTGAGTGAAATTGCCGAAGTAATTGTTGTTGCTCCTAGTGAAAATAAGTCTGCAGCAAGTAGCTCATTAACTCTTGGAAGACCATTAAAACCAATTCAAATTGAGGAAAATATTTATGCAATCGATGCAACGCCTACCGATTGCGTTCATTTGGCATTGTGTGGCTTCATAAAGGAGTCAATTGACTTAGTAGTGACTGGTATTAATTTTGGAGCAAACTTAGGGGACGATACCATTTATTCTGGAACTGTTGCTGGAGCTATAGAAGGGCGTTTTTTAGGACTTCCATCAATTGCAATATCTTTAGCAAGTTGGGAAGGCAATCACTTCGAGACTGCAGGTGAAATTGCCAAGAGATTAGTTACAAAAATTGATAAATCGGAACTATCTTACAACACTATTATTAATGTTAACGTCCCAGATATTTCTCTTAGCGAAATTCAAGGTATTAAGAGTACTCGTTTAGGCAGTAGGCATAAATCTGAGCCAAGTATTAAGGATCCAAAGGATCCATCCCTTTATTTAATTGGAGAAAATGGAAAAGAAGCCGACAATTCAGAAGGTACAGATTTCCATGCAATTTCTAATAACTTTGTCTCAGTTACTCCTCTTCAGATTGATACAACGAAGTACTCTGAAGTAAAGCGAGTGAATGACTGGCTTCAAAAAATGGATTATTGATTCCAGGTATCTCTTAGTCCAACTGTTTTATTAAATACTAGTTCTTTAGACTCACTATCTCTACAAAAGTACCCCTCTCGTTCAAATTGATAAGCTTTTTCAGCTTTTGCACTTGATAAATTTGGCTCCACAAATCCATGTTTTACCTCAAGAGAGTTTGGGTTAATTAGAGATGGTAGATCATCAAAGTTAGCTGGATTTGAATCTAAAAAAAGGCGATCATATATTCTAAATTCGGCACTAGCTGCTTTGCTAAATTCAACAAAATGAATAACACCCTTTACTTTTCTTCCATCAGATGGATTTTTACCTAGGGTCTCCGGATCATAAGTGCAGAAGATAGTTAGTATATTACCTTCTTTGTCACTATTAAAATGAGTTGCTTTAATAACATAAGAATTTCTAAGACGGACCTCTTTATTTATTGCTAGTCGTTTATATTTATTATTTGGAGCTACTTCTGTAAAGTCATGTTTGTCAATATAAATCTCACGGCTAAAGAAAATTTCTCTAGTCCCCATTTCTTCTTTTTGAGGATGTATTGGAGCTTGGATAGATTCAATTTTGCCTTCAGGGTAATTTTCAATTACTAATTTAATGGGATTAATTACTGCCATTGAACGAGGAGCAATATTATTCAGATCATCTCTAATTGATGATTCTAGAATTGAAATATCAGTCAAGCTATTAACTTTTGAGACTCCAATACGCTCACAGAAAACTCTTATAGAGGTTGCTGTGTATCCTCTTCTTCGAAGACCTGAAATAGTTGGCATTCTAGGATCATTCCAGCTAGAAACATAATTATCATCAACTAGGATTTTTAGCTTTCTTTTCGATGTTGTTGCAAATTCTAGATTTAATCGAGAAAACTCATATTGATGGGGCCTATTAGGTAAATTTAGATCATCTAAATTTTCCAAAATCCAATTATAAATTCTTCGATTATCTTGAAATTCCAGGGTGCATAAAGAGTGAGTAACTCCTTCAATAGCATCACTAAGACAGTGAGCAAAATCATACATAGGATAAATACACCAGTCATCATTTGTCTGGTGATGCGTCTCAAATCGGATACGATAAAGAGTAGGATCACGCATACACATAAAACTTGATGACATATCAATTTTTGCTCTAAGTACACATTCACCTTCAATAAAGCCTCCAGCCTTCATTTTTTTAAAAAGTATTAAATTTTCTTCAATAGTTGAATTTCGATATGGACTATTTATACCGGACTTATTAAGAGTTCCACGATACTTGCGAGTTTCATCACTTCTCAAAAAGCATACATACGCTAATCCCTTAGAAATTAGCTCCTCAGCATAGTGGTAAAATGTATTAAAGTAACTTGAGCTGAATTTAACATCAGTATCCCAATTAAATCCTAACCATTTAACATCTTTTTTAATTGAATTAACATATTCAATATCTTCTTTAGTGGGGTTAGTATCATCAAACCTTAGGTTGCAATAACCTTCATAATCTTTTGCTATTACGAAGTTCAGACAAATAGATTTTGCATGCCCAATATGGAGATAACCATTTGGTTCGGGTGGAAAGCGAGTTATTACACTTTTATGTTTTCCAGACGAAAGATCTTCATTAATAATATTCCGTATGAAGTTAGTAGTTTTATCTTCTTTATTTTGAGAGCCCATGAGTGTTAAGTTTAAAGATAATTAAAGCTTCATAAATTATATCATTAAAGCTTAATTTAAAATCTAGCGCTTAAACCTTAATACCATTGTAAAATAATTTTTATGAAAATAGCTATAGTTAAACTCTCAGCATTAGGTGATATTGTTCATGCTATGATTGTTTTACAATTTATTAAAAAACATAATATTAATATTCAGGTTGATTGGGTAGTAGAAGAAAACTATAAAGAATTGTTAGAATTTCATCCAGATATTAATAAACTTCATATAATTAATATTAAAAAAGCTAAACGTAAAAAATCAATTGTTTTAGTTTTTAATGAATTAAAAAAAGTGAGAAAGTTTGGAAAATATGATTTGGTAATTGACATGCAAGGATTAATAAAATCCGCAATTATTTCTCGCTTAATTCCATCCAAATTTACATTTGGTTTTGATAAGTCTTCAGTTAGAGAGAGTCTTGCTTCAATCTTTTATAATAAAACTTTTCACTATGATTACAGTAAAAATGTCATTGAGAGAAATTTTGAACTTATAAAATTTGCGTTAGAGTTACCATTTAATAAAGATGAAATTCAATATAAGTTGCCTTTTTTATATTCTAGATCTAAGTATTTAGTATCCAGTCTTTCAAAACAGAATCATAATATTATATTAATCCCTGGCGCCTCTAGAGATTCAAAACGATATCCAATAGAAAAATTTACAGAATTAACTAAATTAATGAATGCAAATTATCTTATTATTTGGGGAAATGAAGAAGAGAGAATACTTGCTGAAAAAATAAAAAATCTTTCTCCAAACGTAAATATTTGTGAAAAATTATCATTAGATAACTTAATATATTTAGTTTCTCGAGCTAATCTCATTATAGGTTCAGATACGGGCCCAACTCACATTGGGTGGGCGTTAAATATTCCATCAATAACTCTTTTTGGCTCAACTCCAGGCTATAGAAATACTTATGAAACAAAAATTAATAAAATTATTGAATCAAGTTCGCAAGTAAATGCCTCCAAGATAGATAAAAATGATTTTTCAGTAGGGGATATAAATGTTAAAGATATTATAGATTTGAGCCAAAGACTGCTCCTAAATAGTGAATCTTGATTCTAACTCCTAATTAAATTTTCAGTCTCTTCCAAAGAGTTAATAATAAATTGGGCATTAGAGCTTAATTTAAGGCTTCTACTATCACTTAATAAAATAGTATTTTTAATACCAGCTGATAATGCTGCTTCTATATCTCGCTCTTTATCACCTATCATCCAAGAATTTACCATATCAATATTATGTCTAACTTGGGCTTCAATTAACATTCCTGGTTTTGGTTTTCTACAATCACAATTAGAGTTTGGTCCATGAGGACAATGAAATACATCTAATATATCAATTAAATTTTTTTTAAATTTAGCAACCATCCATTTTGTTAATTTCGTATAGTCACTTTCTGTATAAAGTTTTCTATCTATACCAGATTGATTTGTAACAATTATAATTTTGTATCCTAATTTTTGAAAATGATTACATGCATCGAAAATACCATCTATAAAAATAAAATCTTTTATTTTATAAAGATATTGAATATCTTTATTTATCACACCATCACGATCAAGAAAAATAGTTTTTATAGGCATAAATTTAGGTGAGTATAATGCTGCTAATATTAAATAACAATTGTAAGGGATTTTGATGCTTCAAAGAATAGACTTAGAAAAAACTTATCAGTATTTATTAATATTACTTGCATTTCTTATGCCATTGACTGTTGCGGGTGCTAATACAATTGTTGTTATTATCAGTTTTTTATGGCTATTATCAGGAAACTATAAGTTGAAGTTAGTTCATATATTTAGCAGCAAAATTATGATTGCTTCTATAGTTTTTTATTTTATTCATGTTATTGGGATGCTTTGGACCGATGATTATGATTGGGGGTTACATATCCTTCATAAAATGTGGTATTTCATATTATTCTTTCCTATTCTATTCAATATAGTAAAGAGTAAATATATAAAGTACTATATCTCTTCTTTTTTAATTGCTATAACTATAACTGAAGTTTTATCTTATTTAGTTTGGTTTGAGCTTATCGAGCCTTTTAAAAACGCAACTGTTGCTAATCCAACTCCATTTATGAGCCATATTTCATATAATCCCATATTAGCTTTTTCAATATATCTAGTTGCACATAGACTATTAATTAATAAAGATTTAAGTAGAGTTAATATATATTTTTATAGCTTCTTTTTAATAACTATGACAATTAATATGTTTATAACTGGAGGTCGAGCTGGACAGGTTATGTTCTTTGCTTATTTAGCGATTTTAATATTTCAATACTTTAGAAGAAAAGTCTTAAAAGCAATAACTTTATCAATTATTATTATTCCAACTATTTTTATCGCTGCATTCAATTCAAGCCCTATATTCCATGATAGAGCAAGTGGAGCCATAAGTAGTATCATTAATATTAATTCATGGATAGATTACCAGTCCGTTGAAAGAGGTGGCGATCAAAGAGCTAACTATAACTCTGTTGGAGAAAGGATAGTATTTTCATTAAATTCTTGGAAGGTGTTTAAAGAAAGTCCATTTATAGGTGTTGGAACTGGAGACTTTCCAAATGAATATATGAGAATAAATGATAAATTCACCCCTAACTTAAAAACAGCTGTAAATCCACATAATATGTATGTTTTAGTTGCAGTTCAGTTAGGATTAGTTGGGCTTTTAAGTATGTTATCTATTTTCTATTATCAAATAAAGGCATCTTTTCAGGAGAATAATCTTTTATATAAAGATCTAGGTCTAGCTCTACCTTTATCTTTTTTACTTATAATGCTAAGTGATTCATATATATTAGGCCATTTCACAACCCTTTTATTCGTCTTTTTTAGTTCGTTCTTATATCAAAAGTTTGAATAAATCAAAGAAAATTCTAATAATAATCCAACGCTCAAATGGAGATGTTTTCCTTAGCTTAAGGCTTATTAATAAACTGTATGAACACTTTGATTCTCCCCAAATTGATCTATTAATTAATGATGATACGCTCGGTATAGCTAAGCTTTTTTCAAATATTAATTCAATTATAACTTTCTCTTATCAAAAAAAAGAAAATCACAGATGGAAGCAAGAGAAAGATACATTAAGGTTAATTTTTAGAAAGTATGACCTAAGTATAAATTTAACTGCCAGTGATAGAAGTGTAATTTATGCATTGTTAGCGAGTAAATTTTCAATTAGTGCTATTGAAAAAAGTAGTAAAAAATCATGGTGGAAGAAAATGCTCCTTTCTCATTACTACTTCTTTGATGTTAATAAACATATTCTCGAAAATAATTTAACACCCTTGAAATTGTTAAATATTAAGTATGATTTAGCTCAAGATACTCCTAAAATATCCAGCGAGATATATGCTAGTGTCCAGAGGCGATTAGAAGAAATTAATGTTACTGATTTTTTAATTTTTCATCCTTCAGCACAATACAATTATAAAGTTTATCCAAAAAATCTTAGAGACAGTTTACTTGCTTTACTAAATACTCTAGAACTTCCAATTATTGTTACAGGTGGAAATAGCAAAATTGACTTAGATATAAAAAATGAAATTCTATCTTTGAAAAATATTCATAATTTTATTGGTGAGACATCTTTAGAAGAGTATTTTGTTTTGAGTAAACTTTCTTTGGCGTATATTGGAATGGACACTCTGAATATGCATATTGCAGCCTCACAAAGTAATAGAATTTTTGCTATATTTGGACCAACAAATATCTCTATGTGGGCTCCTTGGTCAAATCAATTAAAAATAGCAACTGAAGTTAATAAACCAATTCAAACCTATGGTGAAAATACAATTTTTCAATCATCTTTACCCTGTGAGGTGTGTGGAGTTATAGGTTGTGGGAGTATTCATGGAAAAAATAGATTTTCTTTCAATATTAAACCAGAGGACATATTTAATGAAATTCAAGAATGGTATATAAAATCAAAAGATAAGACTGACGTTATAGTTTTAAATAGAACTAACTATAAGCCAAAAAAAGTTCTTCTATATATTGTTTATGGAGATGATCAAACATACTATGATGGAGCTAGATTTAGTTTTACGACTTTTATGAACTGGGTCGATCACAGTAGTAATATTTTTCCAGTTGTATTAACTGAAAAACCTGAGAAATTTAAAGGTCTGCCAATTAAAATATTAAAAATGAGTGAAAAACAAAAAAATGAATGGTCATTAAATGGAGCTTATCATTTTCGTATTAAAAATCGTGGACTTGCATTCGTAATGGACGAGTTAAATTTAATAGACTCTGATAAAGTTCTTTTTTTTGACACAGATACTTATTTTAATAAATCACCATTACCACTTTTTGACTTAATAAAATCGAATCAAGCTTTATTTTATCTAAATGAAGGATTAATTTATGACAGAAAAAGATTTGATGTTTACGTAAAAAATCTTAAAGGCAGAAAAATTACTATAGATGATGAAATATATGAGCTTTCAACAAAATCAGCTTTATGGGGTTCCTTGATGGTTGGGATAACGGCTAATATGCGACCAAGTCTAGAATGGGCTGATAAACTTATGATTAAATTTTATGATCTAGTTCCTTCCCATACTATTGAGCCTTTCTCGTTATCAGAAAGTCTTCTTAGGAAGTATAGAATTGTTGAAGGAAAATTTTATGTAAGTTTATATTCAACATCGAGAAAAAAAGATTATGCAAAAGATATATTGTCTAGTTTTTTCAATAAAAATAAATTATTAACTTTTGATGAGCAAGTGCGTCTTGCTCAGAGTATTAAAATTAAAAGACCACTTTCCGTGATTCTTAAACAACGGCTACTAAGATTAATTAAAAGATAATGAAAAACTTTAAAATTCCAATTTTGATGTACCATAGTATCGAATCAATGCCAAAAAATACAGTAATGAGAAGCTTACATGTTTCTCCAAGGAAGTTTAAGTTTCAGATGTGGGTTTTGAAAAAATTAGGGTACAGAGGTCTCAGTTTAAAGGAACTAAAGCCTTATTTAGATGGTGATATTTATGGAAAAGTTGTAGGTATTACCTTTGATGACGGGTATCAAAACAACTTAACTAATGCCGCCCCAGTTTTAAAGAAATATAATTTCAGTGCGACATGTTATATCGTAAGTCAAAACATTGGCCTATCAAATATTTGGGATCTTGATAATAATATTACCCAGAGACCTTTAATGACAGAAAGTGAAATCAAGCAATGGTTAAATCTTGGAATGGACATTGGGGCTCATACAAGAACGCATGCAGATTTAACTAGTATTTCTGAAAAAAAAGCTTATGATGAGATTAATGATTGTAAGGCTGATCTAGAAAACAAGTTTAAAGTAAAGGTTACTGACTTTTGTTATCCATTTGGGCGTTTTAATGATTTAATTTTAAAAATGGTTGAAAATTCAAATTATTCTACAGCCTCAACGATGCAAAGGGGGAGGGCGCATCTTATGTCTAATAACTATTTATTGCCTAGAATACCTATAAGTTACAGAACATTGCCACATTTATTTTTAGCAAAAATATTAACAAAGTATGAGGATAAAAGATAATTTATATTATTTTCTTTTATATTCATCTTCTAATCTAATAATATCATCTTCTCCTAGATAACTGCCAGTTTGTATTTCAATAATTTCAAGAGGATATTTTTCATCATTTTCAAGTCGATGTACTTCTCCTTTTGGAATGTATGTTGATTGGTTTTCTATTAATTTGAATTTTTTCTCACCGCAAGTTATTGAAGCAACACCTTTTACAATAACCCAATGCTCGGCTCGATTTTGATGCTTTTGTAGTGAAAGTTTAGCGCCAGGATTTACAGAAATTCTTTTAACTTGAAAACCCTCTCCAAAATCTATGGAGTCAAAGTAGCCCCAAGGTCTATAAACTTGTCGATGACTTTCAGACTCCTTTCTACTCTCATTTTTTAGTTTTTCAACAATGTTTTTAATATTTTGCGAATTTTTTTTACTTGAAACCATTAGCGCATCTTCAGTATCTATAATAACAAGATCAGAAACTTCATTTACTGTCACTAGTCGGCTTGTGCTATGAACATATGAGTTTTTTACTTTATTCAATAAAACATCACCTTTACTAACATTATTGTTTTTATCTTTAGTTTTTTCTTTCCATAGTGACTCCCATGAACCTACATCACTCCAATTACTTCTTAAGGGAACTACAAATGCATCATTTGTTTTTTCCATTATTGCGTAATCAATAGACTTACTCGGACACTTACGAAATTCTTCTTTATCAATGCGAATAAAATCAATATCTTTATTTACTTTATTGAATGACTTAAGACAACTAGAATAGATTTCTGGTTCATGTTGTTTTAGCTCTTGAAGAAATACAGATGCTTTAAACATAAATATCCCACTATTCCAATAGTAGTTTCCAGATTCAATATAGTCGTCAGCTAATTCTTTACTTGGTTTTTCAGTAAACGAAATAATATTATAAAATTCTTTAATAGTAGAGTTGTCTACCTGAATATAACCATACGCAGTTTCTGCTTTTGTTGGGACAACTCCAAAGGATGCTAGTTTATTTTTTTCAGCTATCTTTTGTCCAACTTTAATTGAACTATGAAATTTTTTATTATTACTAATTGAATGATCTGCAGATAAAACTAGAAGTACTGGATCTGAATTATCTTTTAATAGATAAAGTGCTGCTAATGCAATCGCAGGTGCAGTATTTTTCCCAACTGGCTCTAAAATAATACCTTTATTATTTGATTTTATTTGCCTAAGTTGCTCTGCTACTATAAAGCGATGCTCCTCATTACAAATAACTACAGGACTTCTTAGGTCTTTAGGAAGACGCTTAATAGTATCTTGAAAGAGTGATGTTTCATCGTTGACTAAATTAATAAACTGCTTAGGAAACAATGCTCTAGATATTGGCCATAGTCTAGAACCACTTCCACCAGATAAAATGATTGGAACTACCATTTAGTATTTTTATTAATTGGTTTATTTTTTGGGATACACCAATTTTTTTGTGCTTCTAATAGCTTAATGTACCTATAAAAAGTTCCTTCAAAATTTCCAAATGCAATAACAAATCCTGCACCACCATCTAAAAAACCAAGTTTAAATATATAGTGCTTAACAAAGGACCATAATCCATGAAAAAATGCTTTTGAAACACTACTACTTCGGCCTTTTTCCTTTAATTTTTGTACTCCTAAAGTTGAATATCTATTCGCTTTGTACATTATTTCTTCTGTATTTTTGAAGGGGAATTGCCATATATGACTTTTAATAGAACCAATCCTATTGTCACTCTTACTAATAAAACCTTCATGGACTGCATCCATAGTATAAATCATTTTCCCATTTCTAAAAAGTTGAGGCTGTCTAAAATTTGGGTACCAACCTGAATGCTTAATCCATTTTCCCATAAAAAAATTCTTTCTTGGAACTCGATAAATATCTAAGGATGGGCCATTCATTAGTTTTATAATTTCATCACGAACTTCAACTGTACATCTCTCATCTGAATCAAGACTAAAAATCCATTCATTACTACATTCTTTTATGGCTTTATTTCTTAAATCTCCATAACCTATGAAAGGGATATGTATAACTTTAGCCCCAAGAGCAGTTGCTATTTCAGTTGTACCATCTGTGCTATTTGAATCGGCAACTATGATTTCATCAGCCCATAAAACACTGTTAATACAGTCACTTATTTTTAAAGCTTCATTAAACGCAATGATATATACTGAAATTTTTATCATTTTTTAGCCGCTTTAAAAATTATACTTCTGGAAAAAAGCATTCTTATTGTGAAAAGATGTTTAATAATCTCAAATTTCTCAATTTCTTTGCTAGTTTTTTGCCAGTCTCTAATTGACCACCATAAACCGATAATAAGAAAGGGAATAAAGAACGGAAGAGCTATAATCCTTTTTAACCTTCCACCTTTCGGTTTTAATGTTTTAAGCCCATGTAAATCAGAATAATATCTGAGTTGGGTGTAGAAAACTGGTGAAATATGGCCTTTATCCCTAACTTCATTAGGTTTTAACGTAATTTTATCAAATGGATCAAATTGGTAAAGATATCCAGTACATAATAACTGGTATCTTGAGTAAAAATTCTGTACGTTCGGAGTTGAAATAATTAATAAACCACCTTTCTTTAGAACTCTTGACAGTTCTGAAAAAAGAGCCTCTGGCCGCATAGTATGCTCAATACCTTCTAGACAAACAACTGCATCAAACTCTTCATCATTAAAAGGTAATATCTTTTCCATATCGGCTTGAACATAATGAGGATATGCAGAATTTATATCAGCTGAGATCACATCAGCTCCATTTATTTTTAATTCATTAGATACTAAGCCATTCCCTGCAGGAAAGTCTAAAATTTTTTTATTTCTTAAGTCTTTTTCAAAAAAATTAATTATCTCAATTACTGAGATTTTCATATAATCAGTAAAGTTAGGAACGTGTGAATATTTTGATTGTTTAATCATAATAATTTACTTTAATTGAAAAGGCCTAAACAACTTAATCATATTTTATATAATAAATTCTTTATATTGGCCCTAACTTAGATTAGGTAAATTATGATTATATATATTTTTATATTGAACTAAGTAAGTCTAATTAAGTTGAAGACTTATTAAGTCAATCCTAGCGGTATAATTATTGTATTAATTGTACTAAGCTATATTTAAATGACAATGAAAAAACTACTTTTTGTAATTGGTGGGGCAGGCTATATAGGTTCTCATATGGTTAAATATGCAAGTAAAGCTGGGTATAGTGTTGTCACTCTAGATAATTTATCAACAGGTCATAAGGATGCTGTCAAGTATGGAGAATTTGAATTTTGTGAGTTAGGGGATTCTGAGAAATTAAATACTCTATTTAAAAAATATTCTCCCGATGCTGTGGTTCATTTCGGTGCAGCGTCAATAGTTAGTGAATCTGTAAATAATCCTTATAAGTATTATCTAAATAATGTTGTTGGAACATTAAATTTATTAGAGGTTATGGTTAAGAATCAATGTAAAAAAATTATTTTTAGCTCTTCAGCCTCTGTTTATGGAAATCCAGAGTACTCTCCTATTGATGAAATTCATCCAAAAAAACCAATTAACCCATATGGCAAGTCAAAGCTAATGGTCGAGCAAATTCTTGCTGATTTCGATAAAGCTTATGGACTAAAGTATTTGGTATTTCGATACTTTAATGCAGCTGGACATGACCTAGATGGGGAGTTAACAGAAAGACATGAGCCAGAGACTCATCTATTGCCTCTTATCATTAATGCTGCCCAAGGTAAGAAAAAATATGTTGAGATTTTTGGTACAAACTATGATACTCATGATGGGTCATGTGTTAGAGATTTTATTCATGTGGCAGATTTATGTGAAGCTCACTTAAAGGGCTTAGATCTTTTTTTTAAATCAAATGAAGAAATTTCCTCAGATTATTTTAACCTTGGAAGTTCAAATGGCTTCTCAGTAAAAGAAGTTATTACAAGTGTTAAAAAAGAGCTTAATATAGATTTTAAAGTATTATCTAAACCAAGAAGAGAAGGCGATCCTGCAGTACTTATTGCTTCAAATAATAAAGCAATGAAAATACTTAATTTCAGTCCGAAAATAACCAAAATAAAAGATATTATTAAAACATTAATTTAATATAGCAATGAATTGTAGTTTAATTATTACCACATATAATTGGCCAGAAGCTTTGGAGCTTGTTTTGTCAAGTGTAATGATGCAGACAACATTCCCTAATGAAGTAATAATTGCCGACGATGGGAGTGATCAAGGTACAAAAAACGTTATAGAAAAATTTTCTGATGACTCTTTATTCCCCATTATTCATTCTTGGCAAAAAGATAAAGGGTTTAGATTGTCGAAATCTAGAAATAAGTCAATTGCATTAGCTAAATATGAATATATTGTTGTTATAGATGGAGATATGTTATTACATAAGGATTTTATTAAAGACCATAAAAAACTTGCAAAAAAGAATACATATATTCAAGGCAGTAGAGTGTTATTGCAAAGGGAGTATACGAATAAAGTTTTGAAAGAAAATTTTTTTAGTAAGCCATCATTTTTTTCAAATGCTTCAAAAAATAAAGGTAATTTAATAAGATTTCCATTTCTATCATTTTTTGTATCACTAAATAGTAGCCAAAATCTCAATCGAATTCGTGGATGTAATTTTTCATTGTTTAGAGACGATATTATCAGAGTTAACGGATTTAATGAAGAATTTACAACATGGGGAAAAGAAGATAGTGAATTTGTTCAGAGGCTGTTTAATTGTGGAATATCTAGAAGAAATTTAAAGTTTTCTGGAATACAATATCATTTATTTCATAAAGAAGGCTTTTCTAGTAATAATAATGTTGAGTTATTAAATATCGCAATAAATCAAAAACTTAAGTTTTGCAAGGTAGGTATTGATAAATATTTTCAAGATTAATAAAAAACCATAAGGATAATATATATAGTGAGAATAAGTGCTTTTACATTCATTAAAAATGGACAAATTTTGGGCTATCCATTTATACAGTCTATTAAATCCATCTTGCCAATTGTTGATGAGTTTATTGTAAACGTTGGAGAGAGTGAAGATGATACATTGAAGATGGTTCAATCAATCAATGATAAAAAAATTCGCATTATTGAATCTAAGTGGAATGATAGTATAAAAGACCGAGGTTATGTTTATGGGCAGCAAAAAATGATTGCTCAATTTAATTGCACTGGAGATTGGGCTTTTTATATAGAAGGGGATGAGGTTTATCACGAAAATGAGCTGGATAAAATTAAAAAATCAATGGAGTTATACTTAAATGATTCAAGTGTAGAGGCTTTAGTTTTTGACTTTAAGCATTTTTATGGTAATGCCAATAGTTTTCTCAACTCACCAGGTTGGTATCGATCAGAAGCTAGAATAATAAAAAACTCAATACGTTCTTATGCGCCAGATGGCTTATTCTGGCTGATATTAGATTCTAATAAAAAAGGAAGGTACCCAAAGGCCAAGCATACTGGTGTAACTTGCTATCATTATGGCTGGGTAAGAAGCGAAGATGAAATGAACCTTAAGAGTAATCATGTCAATAAATACTGGGGGGTAGAGCCAGTTTTAATTGATTATAGTGAGATGGATCAATCAATTATAGAGTTATTTAAAGGAGAGCATCCTCAGGTAGTTGCTGACTGGATACCTAAAGTGGGTGGGCTGTATAATGCAGATTCTAATTTTAAGGCAACATTAAAACAAAAAAAACATCGTATTATGATAAAGCTTGAAAAGATTTTTGGTCTAGATTTGAGCAAAAAACACTACAAACTTATTTAATGAAAATTTTAATTGAACTTCCCACTTGGCTTGGTGACTCAGTGATGACAACCCCTGCTATTGAAAACCTAGTTAAAGCCTTAAGCGATCCAAAAATTACACTAATTGGCTCATTTATGGCAATTGAAGTATTAAAAAACCATCCGAAAGTCGTAAAAACATACATTCTAGATAAAAATTACATAAATTTAGTTAAATTAACAATTAATTTAGAAGCTTTTGATGTATTTTTTTCTTTTCGGAGTTCTTTTCGGTCAACTTTTTTAAAATTATGTATTTCAGCAGCAAATAAGTATCAATTTGATAAGAAAAAATATAATGAAGGGCATCAAGTAGAAAAATATAATAATTTTGTAAATATTAGCCTTGGGATTAATACAATAGCAAGTAAGTTAGTTTTACATATTGAAAAAGATAATTCTACTAACCAAAAAAAACTTCTGGGAATCAATCCAGGTGCTTCATATGGAAGTGCCAAACGTTGGTACCCAGAAAAATTTGCTAATGTAGCCATTTCACTGGCTAATGAATATGACATAATAATTTTTGGTGGATTTATTGAGAAAGAGTTTGCTAAAGAAATTGAGACATATTTAATTAAAAAAAATGTTAATAATTTTCTTAATTTAGCTGGCAAGACGTCAATTAATGAGTTAATAAATAAAATTTCTAATCTGGATTTATTTATTACTGGAGATAGTGGCCCTATGCATCTTGCGGCGGCACTTCAAATTCCAACAGTCTCTATTTTTGGACCGACTAAGTATAAAGAGACTTCTCAGTGGATGAATCAAAAAAGTAAAGTTCTAACTAAGAATTTAGAATGTCAACCTTGCATGAAAAGAGTTTGCCCACTAAAACATCACAATTGTATGAAAAAAATTGAATCGATAGATGTTCTAAATTCAGTGAAAGCATTTAATTAACTTCAAACTCTTGATCAATTAAGTGACAAATTGTATGACCTAGGACGATGTGTAACTCTTGTATACGTGGAGTATCATTTGATGGAGCATTTAAATTAACATCACAAATCTCATTTATTATTTCATTCCTCTGCCCACTTAAACCAATAGTTTTACATCCTAATTCAGTTGCTAATTTTAGGGCATTAATTACATTTTCACTTTTTCCACTGGTGCTGAGTCCAATTACTACATCACCCTTATTAGCAAGCGCTTCAAGTTGACGACAAAATATATATTTATACCCATAGTCATTGCTAATTGAGGTGAGAACTGAAGTGTCAGTTGTTAGAGCAATGGCCGATAAACTCTTACGTTCAATTTTGTACCTACCAACTAATTCTGCTGCTATATGCTGAGCATCAGAGGCGCTTCCACCATTTCCAAATAACAAAATTTTTCCACCATTCCTAAGACAGTCAATACACAATTTTGCAGAGGCTGCAAGTGCATCAGTAAGAGTATGAAGTGATAAGGCTGCTTTTATATGTTCATTAAATTCATTTTCTATGATGTCTCTCATATATTTTTTATCCTTTCAATAATACTAGTTGTGCTTTTGCCTTTAATAAATGGAATAATTATCAATTCTTTTGCAATTTCTTCTCCAACTATTTGCTTGTCCTCATAGTCTCCACCTTTTACTAAAACATCAGGCTTGATGAGCTCAATAAGTTTAAGTGGTGTTTCTTCATCAAATACCACCAAATAATCAACCACTTTAAGTGCTGCAAGAATATTTGCTCGATCATCTTGATTATTTATTGGTCGATTTTTTCCTTTGATAATTCCAATTGATTGGTCTGAGTTTAGCCCTAAAATTAATATATCACCATGATTTTTTGCAGCTTCTAAGTACTTTACATGACCAATATGTAAAATATCAAAACATCCATTTGTAAATACAATCTTTTTTTCATTATTCTTTAATTCACTAACAATAGAGGAAATTTCAGACCAATTTTTTATATTTTTATCACTGGTTTTATTGTTAAGGCTTGACTCATATGCTATTATCTCGTTTAGTGAGGCAGTAGCTGATCCAATTTTACCAACCACAACTCCGGAAGCTAAATTTGCAAACCTTACTGCATCATCAACATCTATATTGCATGATAATGCAAAGCCAAGCGCAGCAATAACTGTATCTCCCGCTCCAGTTACGTCAAATACTTCTCTAGCTACAGTAGGATGAGTGCGTAAATTGTTATCAAAAATAGCAATACCTTCTTCACTCAGTGTAATAATTGAAACTGTTAGATCACATTGACTCTTAAGTTTTTGGATTGCATTATTAAGTGTTTTTTTATTAAAGATAATTTCATTAGTTGCTTCGCTTGCTTCTTTTTTATTTGGAGTAAGTAAATATGCTCCTTTATATTTTGAATAGTCCAATCCTTTGGGATCAACTAATAATTTTTTATTACGTTTTTTGGCAATTTTAATTAATGATTGAGTTACCATAGGAGTTAAAACGCCTTTTCCATAATCAGATAAAAGGATGGTGTCATAATTTTCAACAATCTCCTCAAATGCTTTAAGAATTTGGTTTTGTGAATCAATGCTAATTTCATCTGTACTTTCTTTATCATATCTGACCACTTGCTGCTGAGAGGCAATTATTCTGGTTTTTTTACTAGAGACTCTTTCATTTTGAGTAATTAGATATTGAGTATCAATATTTATTTCAGCTAAAAGTTTTAGTATTTCTTTAGATGTCTTACAATCCCCAATAATACTTATAACACCGACTTCAGCACCCAGGGCATCAAGATTATTTATGACATTTCCTGCGCCACCAAGTGTCTTACTTTCATTTTCAATATTTACGACTTGAACAGGTGCCTCCGGCGATATACGCTCACATGAGCCCCATAGATAGTGATCAATCATGAGATCACCGATAACTAAAATTCTAGGTCTTATACCTTTTAAATTAATCATGAGTAATCTGAGCCATATAGTCGCTTGATTTCAGGAATATAAGACTTAATTCCTTCTTCTAAAGAAAAGACAGGCTCAAACCCTAAGTTTATCTTTGTAGACGAGATATCTGCTTGAGTATTTAATTGGTAACCCTTGTAGGGGTTAGAAAAATAAATAGTATCAAAGTTACTATTTAACTCACTTTGTAGGATATCAGCTATTTCTTGAAAGCTTCTTGAGATGCCTGTTCCTACATTATAAACATTATTTTGAAAAGTCTGACAGGCCTTAATATTGGCTTGAATGACGTCATCAATATAAATAAAATCACGTGATATTAAATGAGAATTTTCAAATAACTGAGGTGCCTTTCCATCTAGAATCTGATGACCCAATTGAATAACCATTGAGGATGTTTTCGCTTTATAAAATTCGCGTGGACCATATACATTAAAAAATCGTAAACCTATTACTGACATGTCTGGATTTTCTGCAGTAAAACGACTTGCAATTTGATCCATCAAAAATTTACTATATCCATAAGGATTCTCTGGATTTTCTTTTCCAATACTTTGGGGGGATTTGCATCGACCATAAGTTGCAGCTGAGCTGGCATAAATTAAAGGAGCAGAATTAGTTTTAGCAATTTTTAATATTTCATAAAATGTATTTACATTGGTTTTCATTATAACTTCTTGATCGTAAACTCTTGTATCTGAAATTGCCGCATGATGAAAAATATAATCAAAACTATATGAAGATAATAATTCTAAGTCATTTTTACTATTTAAATCACCACAAATAACGTCACCTCTAAAGCCAATTAAATTTTTGTAGTGACCAAAACTTTTGAGGTTTCCATTTTGAAAAGTTTGGTTATTTCTAAAACAATCAAAAATAATGATATTACTTTGAGGGAAATTATCTTGAAAATAAAAAGCTAAATTGCTTCCTATAAACCCAGCACCCCCAGTAATTAGTATAGTTTTTTCGTTAAAATCTATCTCACTATTTATTTTTAACATATCAATTTTTTTTAATGATTTTTTTCACAATAAGTATTTTAGCAACTTTATTATATAGTTTCCTCATTAAGTTTTTCACACCATACAAAGGTTAAATTTTCACAATGAATTTTTAATAAGACCTTTAATTTATTTAATCACTTATTTAGCTAATAGCTATAGTTTAAAATTGTGTGTATTATTGCTTTGTTTTTAATTCGACTTAAAACATAATTTTTTATTCTAATGAAGATACTAATTTATTTTGAACTAGAGAAGTACAAAAAATATGAAATTCCAAAGTAAAAAAATATGTCTTATTGGTTTAGGTTATGTTGGATTACCTCTTGCGGTAGCATTTTCTGAAAAGTATAAAGTTACTGGGTTTGATATTAATACTTCTCGTATTAGTGAGCTTAAAGAAGGAGTTGACTCTACATTAGAGCTCTCTAAGCCCCAGCTATTATCAGTAGCTGGTAATCTTTCTTTTACTTCAGAGATTAAAGATATTGCTAAGAGTAATATTTATATTATTACTGTCCCAACGCCAATTGATAAATCAAATAAGCCAGACTTAAGTGCTTTAATTAGCGCTTCATTTAAAGTAGGCACTGTATTGGCCAAAGGTGATACGGTAATTTATGAGTCAACAGTATATCCTGGAGTTACTGAAGATATATGCATTCCTGAGTTAGAAAGATCATCAAGACTTATTTTTAATCAAGATTTTTTTTGTGGATACTCCCCAGAACGGATCAATCCTGGTGACAAGGAAAGAACATTAAAAAAAATTCCTAAAGTTACTTCTGGATCAACGCCTTTAATAGCTCGCTGTATAAACGAGCTATATAGTGAAATCATTACTGCGGGAACTCATCAAGTTTCAAGTATAAAGATTGCTGAAGCTTCAAAGGTAATAGAAAATATACAGCGAGATGTTAATATTGCGCTGATAAATGAACTTGCTCTAATATTTGATCGAATTGGTATTGATACCAATGAAGTAATAGAGGCAGCTTCAACTAAGTGGAACTTTAACAAATTTACACCTGGTTTGGTAGGCGGGCATTGTATTGGAATTGATCCATATTATCTTACTTATCTTGCGGAAGCAGTGGGTTATAGTCCTGATCTCATTCTGTCTGCACGTAAAATTAATAATAGTTTGAGTAAATTCATTGCTAACAAAACTATTGAAGAAATCAAAAAAAATGATAAAAAAGTAAGCCAATCTAATATATTAATTTTAGGGCTGACTTTTAAAGAAAATTGTCCTGATATGAGAAATACTAAGGTAATTGATATTATTGAAGAGCTTAAAAAGTCTGATATTAATGTTGATGTCTATGATCCTTGGGTAGACCTTACTAAAGAGAGGCAATTATATAAGCATGGTATTATTGAAGATCCATTGTTATCTAACAAAAAATATGATGCCATCATTGTTGCTGTTAGTCACGATATTTTTAAGGGATATAATTCAAATGATTATAAAAAACTTTCTAATGGAATCGAAGTTGTCATAGATATCAAAAATATTGTTAAGCACCCAACTTGGAGATTGTGATTTTTATTATAAGAATTTATAGGATATTATTATTATGAAAAAAGCACTAATCACAGGAATCACTGGCCAAGATGGAGCATACTTAGCTGAATTCCTACTAAAAAAAGGCTATGAGGTTCATGGCATTAAACGCCGCTCATCTTCTTTTAATACAGAGCGAATTGATCATTTATACCAAGATCGGCATGATTCTAATAGAAGGCTTATTCTTCATTATGGTGATTTATCTGATGCAATAAGTTTAACAAAAATTGTGACGGAAATTCAGCCTGATGAAGTATATAATCTTGGAGCTCAATCCCATGTAGCAGTATCTTTTGAAACTCCTGAATATACAGCAGACACTGTTGGATTAGGGGCATTACGTGTTTTAGAAGCTATTCGAATTGCAGGTCTAGAAAAAAAGACAAAATTTTATCAAGCATCAACTTCAGAATTATTTGGTGAGGTTCAAGAAACTCCCCAGAGAGAAACAACACCTTTCTATCCTCGCTCACCATATGCTGCAGCCAAACTCTATGCGTATTGGATTACTATAAATTATCGTGAGGCTTATGGTATTTATGCATGCAATGGAATTTTGTTTAATCACGAAAGTCCAATTAGAGGAGAAACTTTTGTGACCCGAAAAATAACTAGGGCACTGGCCCGTATTTCTTTAGGCCTTCAAAATACTGTTTTCCTTGGAAATTTGAATGCTTTGAGAGATTGGGGTCATGCTAAGGATTATATTGAAATGCAGTGGCTAATGCTTCAGCAAGAAAAACCAGAAGATTATTGTATTGCTACAGGAGTCCAGTATTCGGTTAGAGAATTTATCGAAACTGCTTGGAATTTTTTAGGGCGTTCAATTAGATGGGAGGGTAAAGGTGTCAATGAAAAAGGCTATGATAAGGATAATGGTAAATTGATTGTTGCTGTAGATTCACAATATTTTCGACCTACTGAGGTAGAGACATTGTTGGGAGATGCTACTAAGGCTAGGGAGAAATTAGGCTGGGAGCCTAAGATCACATTCTCAGAAATGGTTGATGAAATGATGGAGAATGATATTGGTATAGCTAAAAGAGATTCATTGATAAAAAAACATGGCTTCAAGTCAATTCAATCCAACGAGTAAGTAGTGTGCCAATGAGGAATGAGTCAAAAATTTATATTGCAGGCCATAATGGTATGGTTGGTTCTGCTATTCATCGCCAGTTGAAAGAAAAAGGCTTTAATAATATTATTGTAAGAAGTAAAAAAGATCTTGACTTGACAAACCAGTCTGCTGTAAATAGTTTCTTTAAAAAACAAATGATAGACTATGTTGTCCTTGCAGCAGCTAAAGTTGGAGGGATTCATGCAAACAATACCTATCCTGCAGAATTTATTTATACAAATATAATAATTGAAGCCAATGTAATTCATGCTGCATTTCAGAACAAGGTAAAGCGGTTACTTTTTTTGGGAAGTTCATGTATTTATCCAAAGTTAGTTAAGCAGCCTATGCGTGAGAATGCTCTTTTAACTTCTGTTTTAGAGCCAACTAATGAGCCATATGCAATCGCCAAAATTGCAGGCATAAAACTTTGTGAGTCATATAATAGGCAGTATGGAACAGATTATCGTTCATTAATGCCAACTAACTTATATGGTATTAATGATAATTTTCATCCTGAAAACTCTCATGTAATCCCGGCTTTAATGAGTCGGTTTCATGAAGCAAAGATTAATAATAGTAATAAAGTAATTGTCTGGGGATCTGGCAATGCAAAGAGAGAGTTCTTGGATGTTGATGATATGGCGGATGCATCAATTTTTGTTCTTTCATTGGATAAGTCAAATTATTCTTCAAATACTGAGCCTATGCTTTCGCATATCAATGTTGGTACTGGTAACGATTTAACAATAAATGAAATGGCACATATCATGAAAAGAGTTGTTGGTTTTAAAGGAAAGATACATTTTGACCCTAGTAAGCCAGATGGTTCTCCTAGAAAATTAATAGATACAAGTCGATTAACTCAAATGGGTTGGAAATATTCTATTGATCTTGAAGAGGGGTTAAGAAAAACTTATGCTTGGTATCAAAAAAAAGTAAATTAAATTTTAGATTTTAATAAGGAGTTATTTTGAAAAATATATTAGTTACAGGTGGTGCAGGTTATGTTGGTTCAGGACTATTGAGAGAGTTAATTAAAGAGGGCTTTAAGGTTACTTGCGTTGATAATTTAATGTTTGGTGGAGAGTCTCTTTTAGATATTTGGCATAATGAAAATTTTTCATTTATTAAGTGTGATGTTAATGATTGGGGTGCATTTGAGAAAATATTATTAGATTTGGATTATGATGCAGTTATTCATCTAGCTGCTATAGTTGGTGATCCAGCATGTAAGTTAAATTCGGATCTTGCGCATAAAACTAATTGGGAATCAACAAAATGGCTATTAGATAAATGCAAAGAGATTGGTATACCTAAATTTCTTTTTGCGTCTACCTGTAGTAACTATGGAAAAATGGAAGACCCAGACTCATTTGTAGATGAAAACTCTAAACTTGCCCCAGTTTCACTTTATGCAGAGTTAAAGGTTAAGTTTGAGAACTATATGCTTAATGAGATAACAAAATCTGAAGATTTTATTCCAACATCTTTAAGGTTTTCTACAGTTTATGGGCTCTCTCCTCGAATGAGATTTGATTTAACGGTGAATGAATTTACGAAAGATCTTGCACTTGGAAGAGAGCTTGTAATTTTTGGTGAGAAATTCTGGAGACCATATTGTCATGTTAAAGATTTTTCAAATGCCTTTATTACAGTCATTAGATCACCTGCTGAAAAAGTTGCATACAATGTTTTTAATGTAGGTGATACTGAAGAAAACTACACAAAACAAATGCTAATTGACGAAATAAAAAAAATATTACCTGAGTCTAAAATTAAATATGTTGAAAGAAATGATGATCCGAGAGACTATCGTGTTAACAGCGATAAGATTAAAAGAGAGCTTGGGTTTAAGATCACTATGCGCGTTCCAGACGGAATTATGGAGGTCAAACGAATGATTCAAGAAGGAGTTATTCAAGACCCTGAAGACCAAAAATATTATAATATTCCTCATGAACGTCAAGATTAGTTCACAAAATAAATCTATTATTGATTTTATTAGGTCTATATATAAGACAAATGAATTCATTCCTTTACATGAGCCTAGATTTATAGGTAACGAAAAAAAATATCTAAATGAATGTATCGATTCAACTTTTGTATCGTCAGTTGGAGTGTTTGTTGATAGATTTGAATTGGAAATAGCAAAATATACAGGCGCAAAGTATGCCGTTGCCACTAGTAATGGAACTTCAGCACTTCATGTTTCATTAATTATTTCAGGGGTTGAAGGTGGTGATGAAGTTATTACTCAACCACTTACTTTTGTTGCAACTTGTAATGCAATTAATTATTGTGGTGCGAGACCTATTTTTGTTGATGTTGATAAAGATACTATGGGTATGTCGCCAGATGCCCTAGAAATTTTCTTAAAAGAAAATGCTATAGTTAAGAATCAACAATGCATAAATAAAAAGACAGGTAATATCATTAAAGCATGTTTGCCAATGCATACTTATGGTCACCCTTGTCGCATTCAGGAAATCCATAAAATTTGTAAAAACTGGTGTTTGGCTTTAGTTGAAGATTCTGCAGAGTCACTGGGAAGCTATTATAATGGGCAGCATACTGGAACTTTTGGAGAACTTGGCGTAATAAGTTTTAATGGTAATAAAATAATAACGTCTGGTGGTGGTGGTTGTATTCTCACTAATGACCAGGAGTTAGCAATAAAAGCGAAACATCTAACTACTACAGCTAAAGAGCCTCATAAGTGGAAATATACGCATGATATGATTGGGTTTAACTACAGGATGCCTAATTTAAATGCAGCTTTAATTGTAGCTCAGTTAGAGCAATTAGATGATTTCTTAAAAAGTAAGAGGATTTTGGCTAAATCTTATGAAAAATATTTTGTAACCAGTGATATACATTTTGTATCTGAGCCTGAAAATACTAAATCTAATTATTGGCTAAACACTATTACTCTTAATAATATGAAAGAGAGAAACTTATTTTTAGATGAAACCAATTCACAAGGGATTATGACACGACCAATTTGGGCACTAATGAATAAATTACCAATGTTTAAAGATGCACAATGTGGAAACTTAAGCAATTCTAAGTGGCTTGAAGAGAGGGTTGTTAATATATCAAGTAGCGTAGTATTATGAAAGATATTATTTTAATTGGTGGTGGCGGTCATTGTAAGTCAGTTATCGATGTTGTTGAGCAGGAAGGCAAGTTTAATATTATTGGAATAATAGACAAATCTGATAGGATTGGAGATTCAGTGCTAAATTATCAAATTATTGGTAATGATTCAGATTTAATAAATTTAGTAAATTCTTGTGAAAATGCCCTAATATCAGTTGGTCAAATAAAAAGTCCAAAAGCAAGAATTTATTTATTTGAAAGTCTTTTGCGGCTTGGATTTTCTCTCCCAACTATTATTTCACCAAGAGCTTATATTTCAAAACATTCTTCAATTGGTATTGGTACAATAATTATGCATGATGTAGTAATTAGTTCCGGTGTAGTAATTGGAGATAATTGTATTATTAATACAAAATCAATAATAGAGCATGGAAGTAATATTAAAAATCATTGCCATATTTCTACAAATGCAGTTATCAATGGAGAGGTAAGTGTGGGAGAGGGTAGTTTTATTGGAAGTGGCTCAGTCACCAAAGAGGGCATTAAAATTAATAATAATTTTTTTGCAAATGCTGGGAGTGTTGTTAAATGAGTGTTTTTATAATTGCAGAGGCTGGGGTAAATCATAATGGGTCTATCAAAATAGCAAAAAAACTTATTGATGCTGCTGTTGAATCAGGTGTAAATGCAGTAAAGTTTCAAACTTTTAAAGCCGAAAATCTAGTCTCTAAAAATGCTGAAAAAGCTGATTATCAAAAAATAACTACTGACTCAATAGAATCTCAATTCACAATGATTAAGAATCTTGAACTTGATATTAATGCTCATAAAGAATTAATATCCTACTGTGAAGAGAAAGGTATTATTTTTCTCTCTTCACCATTTGATCATGACAGTATTAATGTTTTGAACAATCTAGGTCTCAAGACTTTTAAAATACCTAGTGGTGAAATTAATAATCTGCCTTATTTGAGGCATATTGGCTCCTTGGGTAGAGAAGTAATATTATCAACAGGCATGTCAACATTAAAAGAGGTTGAAGATGCGCTAAATATTTTGATAGATTCTGGAACTAAAAAAGAAAATATTACAATACTTCATGCGAATACAATGTATCCCACTCCAATGAAAGATGTAAATTTAAATGCTATGTTAACCATACAAAAAGAACTAGATATAGCTGTTGGATATAGCGATCATACTCTAGGAATAGAAGTTGATATAGCTGCAGTTGCAATGGGTGCAAGTATCATTGAAAAACATCTTACATTAGATAAATCAATGAATGGGCCAGATCATAAAGCCTCACTGGAACCTAAAGAACTTAAGTTAATGGTTGTAGCAATAAGAAATATTGAGATTGCTTTGGGTTCAAGTAAAAAGAAACCCTCGCCAAGTGAAATTGTTAATATTAATATTGCTAGAAAATCAATAGTTGCAATTCATGATGTTAAAAAAGGAGAGTTATTAACAGATAAAAATATTGCCATTAAAAGGCCAGGAAATGGCATTAATCCAATGAAATGGGATGAGGTTATTAATTCTATAGCTTTAAGAAATTATAATGCAGATGAATTAATATGAAAAAAAGAAAAGTTTGTGTCATTACTGGAACAAGAGCAGAATATGGCCTACTGTATTGGTTAATGAAAGAAGTCAATGTTACAAATGAAATGGAGTTGCAAGTTGTAGTTACAGGTATGCATTTATCTGAAGAATTTGGTAACACTTATAAGCAGATTGAAGAAGATGGGTTTAATATTGATAAAAAAGTAGATATATCAATTAAATTAGATACAGAAGTTGCTATTACTAAATCAATGGGCATTGGGTTAATTGGATTTGCAGATGTGTTTAATGAGTTAAAACCAGAATTAATTATTGTTGTGGGTGACCGTTTTGAAATTTTTTCAGCTGTTAGTGCCGCAATGATTGCAAAAATACCTGTTGCCCATATTCATGGTGGAGAGTCAACTGAGGGTGTAATAGATGAATCAATTAGACATTCAATAACTAAAATGAGCCATTTACACTTTGCTGCTACTAATAAATATCGAAATAGAATTATTCAATTAGGAGAGCAGCCAAATAGAGTCTTTAATGTTGGTGGTCTTGGGGTTGATAATATTAATAGGATAAAGTTGCTATCAAAGGATGAATTTGAGGATTCTATAAATTTTGAGCTTGGTGAAAAAAACTTATTAATTACATTTCATCCGGTTACTCTTGAAAATTCTACGTCAGGAGGGCATTTTCAAAAATTATTAGATTCAGTAAGTGAGTTGGTCAATACAAAAATAATATTTACAAAAGCTAATAGCGACACTGATGGAAGGGTTATTAATAGAATGATTGATGATTATGTTTCTAAAAGAAATAATTGCATTTGTTTTAAATCAATGGGCCAATTAAACTATCTTAGTGCATTACAATTTATGGATGCCGTAGTTGGAAATAGCTCAAGTGGTTTATTAGAGGCGCCAACTTTTAAAATTGGCACTATAGATATTGGTGATAGACAAAAAAAACGAACTAAAGCTACAAGTATCATTTCTTGTCTACCTACAAAAGAAAGTATCAATAGTGCTTTCCTTAAATTATATTCTTCAGAGTTTCAAAAAGTTATAAATAATACAGTTAATCCATATGGAACTGGTGGGGCGATTAAAAAAATCATAAGGATTATTAAAGATACTAGTTTAAATAATATTATTAAGAAGTCTTTTTATGATGTTAAAGATGCTTCTTAACGATTATTTTATTTATTGGTACTAATTTACTTTCTATTGTTTAAAAGTTTAAAGTGAGTATAAAAAAAGAGGTTTTTATCAAAATTAAAAAACAAAAAGTTATAATAATTGGTGCAGGTACTGCAG
>Ga0209816_1000656_pt1 | contig 27103 bp, 11 predicted proteins | sample CoawatmetaG01DNA_FD_187509 | JGI IMG/M metagenome (GOLD analysis project Ga0209816, IMG submission 187509) | Marine microbial communities from the West Antarctic Peninsula - Coastal water metaG017-DNA (SPAdes) (version 2) | ecosystem: Environmental > Aquatic > Marine > Coastal ...
GTTATGATGGTGAAAAGCTTTCACTACTAGTACACGATGAGAGTGGTAAATGGGAACGACCAGATAACATACTCAACAACTGGCGAGTTACAAAAACTTGTCTTAGACTAGGTAGCAGGATTATTGGAAAATGTATGATGGGTTCAACTTCTAATGCTTTAGATAAAGGTGGTGAAAACTTTAAGAAGCTATATAACAATAGTGACGTAACTAAAAGAAATAGAAATGGTCAAACAAAATCTGGTTTATATTCTTTGTTTATACCAATGGAATGGAACTTTGAAGGATTTATTGACGAGTTTGGACAACCAGTCTTTACTACTCCAGAATCCGATGTTCGTGGACCAGATGGCGAACTAATAGATATAGGAGTTGTTGACCACTGGCAAAACGAAGTTGATGGTTTAAAAGATGATCAAGATGGTTTAAATGAATTTTACCGTCAGTTCCCCAGAACAACGGAGCATGCGTTTAGAGATGAGACAAAAAATAGTATATTTAACTTGGTAAAAATATACGAGCAAATAGATTACAATGAAGGTATTGGAAGTTCAGTCGTGGTTAACACAGGTAATTTTCAATGGGCTAATGGAGTTAAGGATTCAAAAGTAGTATTTTACCCAGATCCAAAAGGTAGGTTTAAAATAAGCTGGACTCCGTCAATGAACCTTCAGAACAAGGTAATAGTAAAGAATGGAATAAAGTATCCAGGAAACGAGCACATGGGCGCTTTTGGTTGTGACAGTTACGATATTAGCGGAACTGTAGACGGAAGAGGTTCTAATGGAGCTTTACACGGATTGACTAAGTTCAGTATGGAAGATGCTCCAGCAAACGCTTTCTTTTTAGAATACGTTGCTAGACCTCAGACTGCTGAGATGTTTTTTGAAGATGTATTAATGGCATGCGTATTTTACGGTATGCCTATACTAGCAGAGAACAACAAGCCAAGACTTCTTTATTATATAAGAAGAAGAGGTTACAGAGGGTTTAGCATGAACAGGCCCGATAAGGTTTGGAATAAACTTTCTGTTGCAGAAAAAGAGATTGGTGGTATACCAAACTCAAGTGAAGATATAAAACAAGCTCACGCTGCTGCTATAGAAATGTACATACAAAGCCACGTTGGTCACTTAGGTGATGGTAGGTATGGTAGCTTGTATTTTAATGAAACTTTAAACGATTGGGCGAAGTTTGATATAAACAAAAGAACTAAGTTTGATGCTGCAATAAGTTCTGGTCTAGCTGTAATGGCTTGCAATAGACACTTGTATGCACCTAATGCTAAAGTAGAAAAACCAAAGATAAACTTAAGTATTGCTAAATACAACAATAAAGGCGGTGCTTCACGAATAATAGAAAATTAAATATGGCTGAATCAATATATAATAATTATTTTCCTAGTCAAGCTGTTAGTGATCTAGAAAAAATTACTACTGAGTATGGACTAAAGATAGCTAAAGCCATAGAAAAAGAGTGGTTTGAGTCTAATTCAATGGGCAACAATTATTCTAGCAGTAGGTATTACAACAATAAAAGTACCTTTCACAAACTAAGACTTTACGCTAGAGGAGAGCAAGGTATACAAAAGTACAAAGATGAGCTTTCTATAAATGGCGACTTAAGCTATTTAAACTTAGACTGGAAGCCTGTACCTATAATACCTAAGTTTGTTGACATAGTGGTTAATGGTCTCAGCGAAAGAGCCTATGACGTTAAGGCATTTTCACAAGATCCTTACGGAGTAGAGAAAAGAACTGATTACATGCAGCGTATGTTAGATGAAATGCGAACAAAGGATTTCACTAAGTTTTATAAAGATACTTTTAATGTAGACTTATCTACGGTTCCAGAGGATAAACTACCAGAGACAGAAGAAGAGTTAGATCTACACATGCAGTTAACTTATAAGCAAACTGTTGAATTAGCAGAAGAGCAAGCTATAAACGTTTTACTCAAAGGAAACGACTACGACTTGATTAGAAGAAGAGTTAATTACGATTTAACTGTTCTAGGTATTGGTGCTGTTAAGACAGGGTTTAACAAGTCAGAAGGTGCTACTGTGGAATATGTTGATCCAGCAGACTTAGTTTACTCCTACACTGACTCGCCTTACTTTGACGATATATATTATGTTGGTGAAGTTAAAGACGTCCCAGTCAACGAATTAGTAAAACAATTTCCAGAGCTTAACGAAGAAGAAATAAAAGATATATTAAACTCTAACAACCAAGCTTCTGGTAGATATTCTAGAAAATATAGCTACGGTAGAGAAACAGATAACAACAAAGTTCAAGTCTTATACTTTAATTACAAGACTTATATGAACGATGTTTATAAAGTAAAAGAAACTGCAACTGGAGCTCAAAAAGCAATAGAAAAAGACGATACATTTAATCCACCAAAAGATGCACAGGTAAACTTCATGAAACTGCAAAGGTCAGTTGAGTGTTTATTTGAAGGAGCATTTATAGTTGGTACAGATAAACTAATATCTTGGAAAAAAGTAGATAACATGATGAGGTCTAAGAGTGACTTCAACAAAGTAAAAATGAATTATTCTATTACTGCTCCAAGGATGTATAATGGTAGGATAGAAAGTTTAGTTGGTCGTATAACAGGTTTTGCTGATATGATACAGCTTACACATTTAAAGCTACAACAAGTTATGTCAAGGCTTATACCTGATGGTATATACTTAGACGCCGACGGCTTAGCTGAAATAGACTTAGGTAACGGTACAAACTACAACGCACAAGAAGCTTTAAACATGTTCTTCCAAACAGGTTCTGTTATTGGTAGATCAATGAACGAGCTTGGCGAAGGTAATCCTGGTAGAATTCCAATACAAGAAATAGCAAGTGGATCTGGCGGTCAAAAGATGCAAAGTTTAATTGGCACATACAACTACTACTTGCAAATGATACGTGATACCACCGGGCTCAACGAAGCTCGTGATGGTAGCACTCCAGCGAAAGACGCTTTAGTTGGTGTACAAAAGTTAGCAGCCGCTAATTCTAACACGGCTACAAGGCACATATTACAGTCTGGCTTGTTTTTAACTAAGTCTGTAGCTGAAAGCTTGTCACTTAGAATATCTGATATAATAGAATTTTCTCCTACCAAAGATGCGTTCGTGCAAGCTATTGGAGCTCACAACGTAGGAACTTTAGAAGAGATGTCTAATTTACACTTGTATGATTTTGGTATATTTATTGAGCTAGCTCCAGACGACGAAGAAAAACAATTACTAGAGAATAACATACAGCAAGCTTTAGCTCAAAATAGCATAGATCTTTCTGATGCAATAGATCTTAGAGATATAAAAAATGTTAGACTAGCAAATCAGCTGCTAAAGATTAGACGTAAAAAGAAAATGGATGAAGATCAAAAACGTCAACAAGAAAACATAAAAGCACAATCTGATGCTAATGTTCAGGCCCAGCAAGCAGCAGCTCAATCTGAAATACAAAAGCAGCAAGCGCTAACACAGATGAATGCACAGATGGAGCAGATAAAAACTGACTCAAAAACAAAAATTATAACTCACGAGGCAAATGTTAAAAAGCAATTGATGGATCACGAGTTTCAGTTGAGCATGCAGCTTAAGCAAATGGACTTGCAGTCTATTAGTAACAAGGATAATGAGAAAGAAGATCGTAAAGACAAAAGAACAAAGATACAAGCTTCGCAGCAAAGTGAACTTATAGAACAAAGAAAAGCAGGTACTCCACCTAAAAACTTTGAGTCATCAGGTAATGATATACTTGGTGGTGGTATGGGTTTGAGTGATTTTGGACCTAGATAATTATTAACTTATATTTTATATTATGAATGAAAATGAAAACATTGAGGAAACTCAAGACATTGAATCTACTGAACAAGTAGAACAACCCCAAGAAGAAGTGGTAGAACAAGAGTCGCCGATCTCTTACAAAGACGACGGTACAATTGTTCTCAACATGGATAAAGTTAGCGAACTAGAAGCTGCAAACGAAGAAATTGAACAATCAGCAGAGGCTACGCAAGAAGCTGCAGCTCAAGTTGAGGTTCCTGAAGAGAGTATAGAACAAGAGGTAAATAACACAGTTGAAGAAGCTAACCAAGCTATTGAAGCAGCGGAACAAACTGGACAAGCGTTACCAGAAAATATACAGAAGCTAGTTGACTTTGTTAACGATACTGGTGGAAACGTAGAAGATTACGTTAAGTTAAATCGCGATTATAATGAAATGGATAATCAAACAGCGCTTAGCGAATATTATAAAATAACTAAACCTCACTTAGATGATGAGGAAAGAAGCTTCTTAATGGAAGACAACTTTTCGTTTGACGAAGAGATTGATGAAGAAAGAGAAGTAAGAAAAAAGAAAATAGCCTTAAAAGAGCAAGTTGCAGAGGCTAAAGCCTATTTAGACGGGCAAAAGTCTAAGTATTATGATGAGATTAAAGCTGGATCAAACCTTACTGCAGAGCAGCAAGAAGCGATACAGTTCTTTAATCAGTATAACGAGGATACGGTAGAAAGCGAGAGATTAGCTAGAGATAGATCAGAGCAGTTTACAACGAGGACTAACAAAGTTTTCAACAACGAGTTCAAAGGTTTTGAATATAACGTTGATGGTAAAAAGCTTAATCTTAAAGTACCTAATGCAAATGAAGTAGCGAGAAATCAAAGCGACATCAATAATTTTATTGGAAAGTTTTTAAACGATGACAATAGTATTAATGATGTTGAAGGTTATCACAAAGCTTTATATGCCGCTATGAATCCGGATGTTATTGCAAAGCATTTTTACGAACAAGGTAAAGCTGATGCTATACAAAACACTGTCGCTAAAGCAAAAAATATAAATATGGATGCTAGACAGTCTTTTAGTAATGAAAGCACTAGTGGATTTAAAGTAAAAGCGCTAGACACAGACAATGGTCCTACGTTTAGAATTAAAAAACGAAATTAATTAACAATTTAAAAACTATTTATTATGGCAATTACTGCAGGAAATAGTTTGAATAGCGTGCCAGCTGCAAAGCCGCAAACGTTAGAATCAAACTATATAGACTTCAACCAAGACATGGGTTGGGCTCAACAATATTTACCAGATCTTATGGAAAAAGAAGCTGAAGTTTTCGGACCGAGAACTATTTCAGGATTTCTTTCAAAAGTAGGAGCTGAAGAAGCGATGACTTCTGATCAAGTTATTTGGTCTGAACAAGGTCGTTTACATTTATCTTACAAAGGGCACATTCAAAGTGCAACAGGTGGTACTGCTTCTGGTGGTCAAATCGAAATTGAAGTTGATATTGACGGAAACGATATAGCCGCAAATCACGGTATTAGAGTTAATGATACTATCATCGTTGCTAACTCTCAAGGTGTTGTTAAGTGTTTAGTAGAGGCTGTTGATACAGGTTCTATGATTGACGTTTTACCTTACGACTTTGCATCTTTAAACACTGCTAGTTTAACAACTACTGGTGGAACACAAGATACAACTATATTAGTTTATGGTTCTGAGTTTGGTAAAGGTGTAAGTTACAACAACTCTGCAAACAGTGCTGCTACTGACCAGAGAGGTGCTAACGAGCCTTCGTTCAAAACTTTCTCTAACAAGCCAATTATCATGAAAGACTACTACGAAGTATCAGGATCTGATGCATCTCGTATTGGTTGGGTTGAGATTACTGGTGAAGAAGGACAATCAGGTTACTTATGGTACTTAAAAGCTGAAGCTGACACAAGAGCTCGTTTTAACGACTACTTAGAAATGTCCATGCTTGAAAGTGAATTGAATCTTGCTGATTCTCAAATTGACGGTAACGCTCTTGTTGCTGGATCTACAGCTGGCGCTGGAAACGTTGGTACTGAAGGTTTATTCTCTGCTATTGAAAAGAGAGGTAACGTAACTTCTGGTGTTACTGGTGTTAACGCTGCTACTGACTTAGCTGAATTTGATGCTATCTTAGCTGAATTTGACAAGCAAGGAGCAATTGAAGAAAACATGCTATTCGTTAACCGTGCTACTTCTTTAGCATTTGACGATATGTTAGCTTCCATGAACTCTTACGGTGCTGGTGGTACTTCTTATGGAGTATTTCAAAACGACGAAGATATGGCTTTAAACTTAGGTTTCTCTGGATTCAGAAGAGGTTCTTATGACTTCTACAAGTCTGACTTCAGATACTTGAATGACTTAGCTACTCGTGGTGGTATTAATGCTGCTGCTGGTTCTAACGCTATCCGTGGGGTTGTTATTCCTGCAGGTACTTCAACTGTATATGATCAGCAATTAGGAAAGAACCTTAAGCGTCCTTTCTTACACGTTAGATACAGAGCTTCTCAAACAGATAATCGTAGAATGAAAACTTGGACTACTGGTTCGGTTGGAGCTTCTACATCTGCTTTAGATGCAATGCAAATTCACATGTTATCAGAAAGATGTTTAGTTACTCAAGGTGCTAACAACTTTATGTTAATGAAGTAGAAATACTTTTTTTGAACTACCCTGCCTTCGGGTGGGGTAGTTTTTTATTAATTTTTTATTATATTATATTATGGCAAAGAAACAAGCCGCAGCAAAAGCTGCACCAAAAGTTGAAGTAGCACAACCAGAAATTAAAGCTACAAATGAAATGGTTGAAGTAGTTATTGAAAAACCTCAACCTAAAAAAAATGAGTGGGAAATAAAAGATAGAGTATATTATCTTAAAGGTAGAAAAAAACCTTTGTCTAGAGCTATTAGATCTGCAAATGTTTATTGGTTTGACAAAGAAAAAGGCTACGAAAGAGAAATTAAGTACTGCGAGAATCAAACAACACCTTTCGTTGACGAAATGAAAGGCGATCAAAGGCTTTCGCACATTATATTTAGAAGCGGATCTTTATTTGTTCCTAAAGAAAAAACTATTTTACAGAAGTTTTTGACTAATTATCATCCAGATGCAAACAAACTATTTCACGAGCATAAACCTATTAAAATTGCAGAAAATCAATTAGACTGGTTAGAATTTGAAGTTCAAGCAATGGTTATAGCTAGAGACATGGACATTGATATGGCTGAAGCTGTAATGAGAGTAGAGAAAGGATCTGAAGTTAATAAGCTAAGTTCTAAAGAACTTAAAAGAGATTTGCTACTATTTGCAAAGAAAAATCCTAAGCTGTTCTTAGAGCTTACTACAGACGATAATGTAATGCTTAGAAACTTTGGTATTAAAGCTGTAGAAGCTAACATAATAAAACTATCAGGTGATCAACGTTATTTTACGTGGGTATCTAACGATAGACAAATTATGACTGTACCATTTGATGAGCACCCATATTCTGCTTTAGCCGCTTGGTTTAAAACAGATGAAGGCATGGAGATTTACTCCAATATTGAAAAACGATTAAACTAATTAATCACCATAGTAGAGCAGCCACTCTTCGGGGTGGTTGCTAAACTATAAAAAACATAACAATGGCAGTAAGCATAGATACAGTATATCAAAAAGTATTAGCGCTAGCTAATAAAGAACAAAGAGGTTATGTTACGCCTATAGAATTTAACTTGTTTGCAGAGCAAGCACAGTTAGATATATTTGAAAACTACTTTAGAGATTTAGATCAAGCTCAAATGATTCACGGTGCCTCTACGGAGTATGGTGATCTTGTAGACACTCTAGCTTCTAAAATAGCTCCATTTCAACAGTTTGATGTAGCTATGTCTGCTATAGCAAATACAAATGAATTAACACTTCCAACATCTACCGCTGTACATAGATTAGGTACAGTTTTCTACGAAACAAGTTCTGATAATTTCAAAGAAATAGAAAGAGTAGAAATAAACGATTTACGTATGATGCAGCAAACTGGTTTATTTAAGCCTAGCGCTTCTAGACCAGTATACGTTTACAAGACTAATAGCATATTAAAAATATTTCCATCATCTAATACTCCTAACTACGCTACTTCTAATATATCGTGTAATTATATAGCTAAACCTACTACACCGTATTGGAATTATGTTGTAGTTCCAAACTCTGCTGGAGGTAATGAATATCCACTACATGACTCTACTAACACAGTAGACTTTGAGCTACACCCGTCTGAAGAAGACACTTTGATATTTAAGATATTAGAGCTTTCAGGTATACTGCTTAATAAGCCTGGTATAGTTTCTATAGCAGCTGGAAAAGATAAGGATAATAGAAATCAACAAATAGCATAATATGGGATTATTCGAAGGAACAACAGGAAATTACTATCAAGGGGCAGACAACACCCAAAACACAGCTGATGATACTCAATATGGGAATTATCAGTTTACTTCGTTAGAGCACATTATAAATCAGTTTATTCTAGCTTATGTTGGTGAAGACAAAATAATATCTAAAATAAGAAGAGCTGACGTTGCTTATCATGCACAGCGTGCTTTACAAGAGATGAGTTTTGATGTTTTCAAGTCTACTAAAGCTCAAGAAATAGAAGTACCTGCAACGCTGCAAATGGTACTACCTCACGACTACGTTAACTATGTTAAGCTTTCGTTCTCCGACGGAGCTGGTATCAAAAGAGTGATATACCCAACAAGGCTTACTAGTAATCCAGACGCTATAACTCAAGGAACTGACGGTAGCTACACTTTAGATGGTGACGAAATACAAACATCAGACTCTGATACTTGGACAGCTTACAAAGGACAAGTACTTCCTGAAAACGGAACAGCTAACTACGATTACGACGACGACATATACAATGATATTGTAGGTCAAAGATATGGTATAGAGCCAAGTGAAGCTCAGACAAACGGCTCATTTTACATTGATGACAAAAAAGGTAAGATACACTTTAGCTCTAACTTGTCTGGAGCAACAGTTATACTCGATTACATTAGCGATAGCTTGGGCACAGACGCTGAAATGCAGGTACACAAGTTTGCTGAAGAAGCAATGTACAAATATATAGCTTATGCTGTACTTTCAACTAGAGCTAACGTTCAAGAGTTTATAATACAAAGATTTAGACGTGAGGCTTTTGCTTCAAAAAGAACTGCTAAGCTTAGATTGTCAAATATTAAGTTACAAGAAATAGTACAGCAATTAAGAGGTAAAGCTAAACACATAAAACACTAATACATGCCTGAATTAAATAGAAGCTTTATTAAAGGTAAAATGAATAGAGACCTTGATGAAAGGTTGTTACCGGCAAGCGAGTATAGAGATGCTATGAACATTACTGTTTCAACTTCAGAAAACTCTGACGTTGGGGCAATTGAGAATTTACTAAGCACTAAGTTTATAGACGGCGTTAGATTTATAAAGCCTTTGAACCATAGGCCTATAACAAGCCCTGGTAGCATTAATCAAACTGTTGGTAGACATGAATTCTCAAATAGTAGTCTTCTAAACAAAGGTATAATAAATTCAGCTGGAACTAGGTATATATATCCACCAGCACAAGTCGTAGGAGCAAGAGAAGATACTGAAACAGACAGAATATACTACTTCATAAAAGATGCTGCTAGCTTTATCACTGGAACAGTCACAACGAGTAGTGTTACTTATACTTTTTATACTGGTGAAAGATCAGACTGTATATTTGAAGCTACACCTAATCCAGTACGCCATCGACGTACTAATCAGTCTATACTACCTGTGCTAACAGATGTATACGATGTTAGAAGAAGATTTGCCGCGTACAGCAATTCTGCAGAATCTGATGGATCACATATTATAAGTGGGGCGTCAGGCAGCGGTGTTGATTACAATGGTATTGAAATTGGCATGAAAGTAGATGCTATTGATGTTAATGGACAAAGTGTTTGGTCTGGTACTTACGACAACGTCGAAGTGACAGGTATAATTGTTGATAACTTTCAAGACACAGCAGGAGGCGTAGACGCTTCTAGCACTAATCACGTTCAAATAACAAACAACAAGTTAACAGTGCTAACTAGTACTCAAGTTGGCCAAGGTGTTGTTTTGGCATTTACAAAACCTAGGATATTGAAATTTGAGTCAGGTAATGATCTTGACAATGAAGGTGAGCTTGGACATTCATATATCGACGCTAACGGTGACTCTGTCTTGTCACCAACTCCTACTAAAATTATAACGGCTATAGATATTTTTGATGGCATGTTGTTTTTTACAGACGGTGAAAATGAGCCTAAAAAAATAAACATTTTAAACTGCTTGAAAGGTACTATAAGCGGAGATAATCCAGGTGGTATATTCAATACAACTCACTTAAAAATACCGACGTCAGCTAGCTCTACATTAGAAAATGACAGCTGGAACGTAGATTATCTTGCTAATGACAGCTCCAATAGTAATACGCCTATAACTGAAGCTCATATAACGGTAATGAGACTAGCTCCTACAATGCCGCCAAAGCTGCTTATGTCAAATAATCCTAAGGCAACATTAATGCCTGGCGCTATAGCTGATACTACAGATGTAACTACTGGTAACATAAACTTAAACGCAAGTGGGCTTAATCCAGTTGTTGGAGTAACTATTAACATACCTACCACAGCTGTGAATGGCTTTAGTGTTGGAGACAACGTTAGCGTTCTTCTTACTTCAAACGAGGCAAACGGTATAATAGGTACTATAACAGCTGTGACTGACGCAAGCTCAATAACAGTTTCTGTTACTAGCATTGAAGGAACGAACGCTAACTCTGCGGCAGCTCATAATACTACCTTGGTAACAGATGAAACCCAAAAACTATTTAAAGATCAGTTCGCAAGATTTGCATATAGATATAGATATACAGACGGAGAAGTCTCTACGTTATCTCCTTTTTCAAATCCAGCGTTCTTACCTAGAACTTACGCTTACGACTCTAAGGAAGCGTTTAACAAAGGTATGCAAAACGACGTATCTTTACTGAAAATACAAAATTTTGTTCCGGCAAACATACCTAAAGATGTTGTTGGCGTGGATATTCTATACAAAGAAGATATATCTCAAAACATCTTCTTTGTTAGAACTATAAAAGGAAATATAATGCTAACAGATGTAGACTCTGAGTTTGAAGCAGATGGTCACATAAATGAAACTTTAGCAACTTCTTCTACTTACTTAGACGGATCCGAGTGGGTTAGACCAGTTAATAAAGGTAGTATAACCATGACCTCTGAGCAGTTTGGATCTACAATACCAGCTAACCAGTTGCTAAGGACTTGGGATGCAGTTCCTATAAAAGCTAAAGCACAGGCTATAAGCGCTAATAGAATTATATATGCTAACTATGTTCAAAACTACGATTTACTTACAGGCGAAGCAAACTCTACTGGAGGCCTTATAGAATTGCGCCCAGACTTAGACTTAGCTATTAGAAACGTAACTGGCTTTACAGTTGGAACACCTAACGAGTCTATAAAAACACAAAGAACGTATCAAGTAGGTGTAGTGTATAAAGGAAGACTAGGTAGAGAGACTTCTGTTTTAATAGATAAGAACTCCTCAATAACAACCTCTATAAATTTAAGCGATCAGCATTTAAAACTACAAGCTAAAGTTAATTCTCTAGCTCCTACTTGGGCTACACACTACAAGTTTTTTATAAAAGAAACTTCAAACGAATATTACAACTTAGTTTTACATAAATCTTATAATTTTGCTGGCGCGCCGACAGGTACTGACGACGACTCACCTGATATAGCTAATCAATTTGTTTACTTAGCATTTCAGTCTCTTGACAGAAATAAAGTTCAAGAAGGTGATTATTTGTCTATTAAAAAAGCTAGAGATGGTGGCGCTACTACTTACAAAGCTGTAGATAACAAAATTAAAGTTCTTGATATAAAAAATGAAGCTCCAACTGGAATAACACTAAGTCAAACTGAAAAAGAAGGTAAGTTCTTTGTTAAAGTTAAAAACATAGCTGGTCTTTTATCAGGAACAGCTGGACAATTAAATGGTAGTAATGATCCTGTTGGTACCGCGGCTAGCCCTGTAACAACAAACGCAGCTGTATTTGAAGTTTTACCTTCTCCAGATAGAGATGTAAACTTGTACTACGAAGCAAGCGGTGCATATCCTATTGAGCTTACTGAAGAAACTATATGTGAGTGGGTTAATCCTGGTGATGAAGCTTTTGGTTTTGATTATGTTTCGGAAGCCGCTAGTAGTGTCGCGTTAGACACTGAGCTTACTGGTGGTAGTACTGATGCCAAGGCTTTTGTTGATACTATTACTTACGATCACGCTAAGCAAGCTTGGGGATTAACGTTTAAGAGCTTAGCTGGAACAGCTGTTGAGTTTAACTTTCAAGACAACTCTTATGTCGGTACTCTTCATTTTAAGCAGAAAGATGGATCTATAAATATATCTACAATACACTTTGAAAACGCACCTGCTCCTTCTTACGACAACGGCGGTACAGGTGCAAACAACGCTACTGTATTTATAAAAAGATTTACACACGGTACTAATGCAGATGGCTCTGAATCGAACAACATTGTTTGTGAGGTAGTTTTGCCATTCATGAACTGCTACTCTTTTGGAAACGGCGTTGAATCTGACAGGATGAGAGATGATTTTAACGCTCCTAGATTAGCTAAAGGCGTTAAGGCTTCTACGACGTTTGAAAAATATAGTGAAGAAACTAGATCTTCTGGAATGATATTCTCTGGAATATATAATTCTACAAGTGGAACTAATAGACTTAACCAATTCATACAAGCAGAACCAATAACAAAAGACTTAAATCCTATATATGGTTCTATACAAAAACTAGTAGCTAGAGATACTGATATAGTTACGATGTGTGAGGACAAGATATTAAAAGTGCTAGCTAATAAGAACGCTTTGTTTAATGCGGATGGTAACACTAACGTCACTTCTAACAATGCTGTTTTAGGAACTTCAGTACCTTTTAGTGGCGAATATGGTGTTTCTACGAATCCAGAGTCTGTTGTTTTAAGCGGGTATAGAATTTATTTTACAGACAAATTTAGAGGAGCTGTTTTAAGACTGTCTAACGACGGCTTAACTCCTATATCTGATTACGGTATGAAAGATTATTTTAAGGACACTCTTAAAAATGCCACGGTGTGCATTGGTTCTTTCAACGGCAAGCTAGAAGAATATGATTTGTCTATACACTCTGTAACCTCTAACAACAGCAGCCTTAAAAACGTTGATACAGTTTCTTTTAAAGACGGAGTAAACGGATGGTCTAGCTTTAGATCTTATGCTCCCGAGCAAGGTGTTAGTTTAGACGGTGAATACTACACGTTTAAACGCGGCACTATATACGAGCACTCTCTTGATTCAACAAGGAACTCTTTTTATGGTGTAGCAACTAGACACGCTGGCTTTGCGGCTGGTGCAACTACTATAACCGTAGATAGTCCTATAGATCCTAACTTTAAAGTTGGTGATGTAGTAATTCACTCGGTAGCGGCAAACGCTTTTGACTCAACAGGCTTTATACCTGATAATACGACTATAACAGCAATAAACACATCGACGCCTTCTATAACAATATCCAATGCTACAGTAAACGACACGGCGGTAAGCTCTGCAGCTGGGGTAATAACTAGCTTTGGTACTTTTTCTAACAGCACGGTTACAACTATATTTAATGATGCACCTAGCTCTGTTAAAAGCTTTATGTATTTAAAATACGAAGGAACAAAAGCTAGAATAATAAAGCCTGTTACAAAAACAAATAATGGTGGAAACGCTGTGAGTAGTAGTACATCTGTAACTTTAGCGGAAATAAACACCGCTATAGCTGTAGGTCAAGCTGTAACTTTAACTTCAACAAGCGCTTCGCTTGGTACTGTTTCAGCTATAAGTGGCACAGCACTTACTTTGTCTGGATCTGTAAGTATAGACGCTAATGCGAGCTTGACATTTTCTGATGGAGCTTCTCAAAGCAACCTACTGAATAGAAACTATATAAACAACTTCTCTCAAGATGGTTGGTTTGCTTCTTCTATACAAACTGATCTTCAAGAAGGTAAGTCACTAGAGTTTATTGAAAAAGAAGGCAAGTGGTTTAACTACATAAAAGGAGATATTTCTAACTTTGCCAATCAATCACTAGGCGCGGATGCCTCTGGTAACATAGACTCTAAAGAGTTTTCTGTTCAAGGTATAGCTAGATGTACTAGTAGTAGTTTTGCTGGAGGAACAGAGCCTGGGCTATCTTTTGGTTTAAAAGTTATTTCTGCTGAAAGTGTAGATTCGCCGGGAGAAGCTAACTTATATACGGTTGATACATTTTTAATAGAAAGTGTTAACTCTATTGCTAACAGCAATGACACTGCTACTGGAAGCATAACGTTCTCACCTACACAAACCCCAAGCGTAGACTTTTTAACTATAACTCCAGTTGAAGGTGCTGGTATAGCCGCTGAACAGTTTTTTATATTAGGTGGTAACGCAGGAACTGTAGCTGACGCCGCGTCTGGAACAACGTTTACCCATGGTACAAACGGAATAACACTACATAACATAGATAATACCTCTAAGCCTTTAAAATCTGTAGTATTCACAGACAATGGCTCTCCATACGACGCCGCAAACACTGTTAAGGCAAGCATCGTATTTGCAGATACTACTTTAAATGCAAACCTAACCTATGAAATACCATTTGGTAAAACTGTAGCAACAACAGCGATAGACACTCCAAGATATAGCAAGCGCCATAGAACTGAGATAATAATAGAGTCTTACGACAACACAGGTAATAGCGTTCATCCTTTCTGTATATCAACCGCAACTATTGACGGTGCTGTTAATGATGATGCAACGGTTGATTTAGATAGCACACCTACTGGTAACTTTAGCGTAGGTGATTCTGTTTCTGGAACTAATGTGGACGCTGGCCAAACCGTAGCCAGCATAACTGATACAAATACATTTGAGCTTTCAAGCGCGGACACTGTTGGAGATGGAGTTACACTTACTTTCAACGGAGTAACCGCTGGTTCTGAATATAGTTTGATAAGCGCTGCGGATGATTTCCAAACTTCAGCTCAAGGCTTGTTTAGACCTTTAAAGACTGTAAGCGATGGTTTTCCATTTTTAGATGTAGGAAATCTTGTGTGTAGTTTTCAAATATCAGCTGGAACTGGCAAGAAATTTACCTCATCTTTTATTAACAGCTTTTCTAGTGGAGTTGGTGGTTTCGACCAGCTTTTGGTATTTCCAAGCGATCACAGTTCTTTTGTTACGATAGAACAAAGTTTTTCAAACAACGGAGACGGAGAAGCAATAACACTAAACGTGTCTGTTAAGTTTAATCCTCCAAGCGATTTTAATGATGCATTCACGCGTGTTAAACTATACGGTAAATTTCAAGGAACATCAAACAATTTTATAGATGACATTTAATCACGAACTATGGCAGCAATAGAAGTAACATACAATTTTACAACTCGTATAAATAGATCTGTTCAAGTAGGTGATATACTGTATTACTCTACGGCTAGCACGACTACACATCCAAATGATACTGTGTTAACTTACAACGATATTACTAAATCTGGACCAATTAAAACAATAACTAGGACTTCTAGCGGTGGGGCTATAGTTGTAAATCAAGATCAAGCGGTTCCTATGCCTACTGATGGAGACTTTATATTTTTTAGCAAAGAAGCGTCAGCTAACAACTCACACTTGCTTGGATACTACGCTGAGTGTAAGTTTGAGAACAACAGCAATAAAGAGATAGAACTATTTAACATAGCCACTGATATATTTGAAAGTAGCAAATAAGTGTGATAGTAAACATATAAATTTAATTAAATGAATGAATTACAAAAAGCCGAGTATAAGCTATCTATGCGCGGTAAAATACAAGATTTAGAACAAGGACTGCTAGCTGCAGCTAACGACGAAACTATAGTAGCTGGTGACAACAATGGACTTGGTAATAAACTAGCGCCTCTCAAGCACTCATTTGCGGATGGTGTCTACGTTAGGCAAATGTCTATGCCTCAAGGGACCGCAGTTGTCGGTAAGATACACAAGCGAGATCATATATGGTTTTTATTAGAAGGTGAAATATCTGTAGCTACAGAAGATGTAGTCGAGGACTATATAGCACCTTGCTACGTTACTTCTAGCGGTGGAACTAAAAGAGTTATACTAGCTTTAGAAAACTCTATATTTGTAAACATACATCCTAATCCTACTAACACTGAAGACTTAGTTGAATTAGAAAAATACAACGTGGTAATTAGCTACGAAGAATACGAAAAATACATTAATAATAAAAAACAATAATATGTCATTTGCAATAGTAGCAGTAATAGGAGCGGCGGCTGGTTTAGCTAAAGTAGGTATTGGTTTAAGTAAGAAATCAAAACTTAAAGGTAAGCTAAAAAAAGCAAAGCAAAAGCAAAAAGAAGCTTTCAATCAATACAAAGATAGAGAAATAACAAATCCATACGAAAACTTAGAGAACACTTACGAAGACTTACAAGTCAACACGCAACAAGCGGAGTTTGAAGCTAAACAAAATCAACAAGCCCAAGCAGATATTATGGGTAATCTTCAAGGTGCTGCCGGTAGCTCTGGTATTGCAGGCCTTGCTCAAGCTATGGCAAACAAATCTACACAAGACTCTGCTAGATCTTCTGCTAGCATAGGACAGCAAGAAGCTTCTAACGAAAGAGCATCGGCTGGAGGAGCCGCTAGTGTGCAATCGCAAAAAGCAGCTGGTGAAGGTCAACGCCAGCAAATGGAATTAGGTAGAGACCAAAACATACTAGAATATAGAGCTGGTCAAACAGCAGGTAAGCAGCAAGCAGTGTCTGATAACAACCAAATGATGATGAGTGGCATTGGCGATGTAGCTGGTGCTGGTATGCAGTACTTTGGTGGTATGCCTATGAAAAGAAAGCCTAAAGGTAAGAAAGTTAAAAGAAACAAAAAGAAGTAAGCATGGCGGATAAAAAAACAGACGAGGAAAAGCAAAGTGGTTTTTACAACATGGGTAAAGGCGCTAGCTATACAGATAGAACCTCAGGTTTAAATTCTTTAGCAGATGCAATGAACTTGCAAATGCAGAATTACTCTGAACAAATGGCTTTAGCTGCCGCTCAACGTAGGGCCGCTAGGCAAGATAAAAAAGCGGAGAAGCGAGACGAAAAAAAGTATGGAGAAAACCCTGATCAACCTATGGACACTCCTACCGGAGAACAGCAGGGAAAGATAGATGCTAACACTGAGGCTAACAAAAAGCGTACTGAAGATCTTACAAATCCGCCGCCTCCACCAAGTGCAGTAACAATGAAAAGTCCTATAAAGAACTTATATAGTGCTGCTCGTGGATCAACTTACAGTGGTGACATTAAAAAAACTTCGCAAGAACTAAGTGGCATCGTAGCTTTTTCAAATAAAGTAAAGCTAGATATGAAGAAAGCTCTTAATGATAAAATATCAGCAGAGCTCAAAAACTTTGTTCCAGAAGCTATAGATATTCAAGGCTTTGACAACTTTAAAAACGGTAAAAACGCTTGCACTAATTTTGGCATGAACTTAAAACAGCAGCTGGCACAGAAGAAAAATGAGGCGCTAAAGTTAAACCCGTACTCCGAAGAGTATAAGCTTACTATAAAAGACATAAACAATTTAGTAGAGTCTAGTAAAAATTTAACGCTAGAAAAAACTAAGTTATCAAATATGAAAACAGAGTGGGGAGAAACTAGTATAGGTGACTTGTATTCTCAAGGTTCTTCAAAAATGTCTATGAATTATCTAGATCAAGTTCATGGTGGTATGGCGGGTATGACTCTTGATCCTTTTGGCAGAGCTCAATTTATGGTTGCTGTAGTAGATGAAAATGGAGAGTTTGTAACAGAAGTAGTTGACGGTCAACCAAAGCAAATAGAGCAGCTAATGACTATAGACCAAATGATGAGTAACGTTTTTGAAAAAGTCGATGCTAGTGAGGATTACAGAACGCTACAGTCTGAAATAAGAGACAACGTTAGAAATGACATAAGCTTTGACAGAGAAGGTGTTGAAGGTTATTGGGATAAAAAGATAGCACCAAGATGGAAGTCTGGAACTCAAGACGAAGAAATACTTTCTTGGATCTACGATAATCCTGAAGGCGGAACAGAATCTTACTATGACTACTTCGCTAAGACTAACACATTTACAGAAGAGCAGTTAAAAGAAGTTTTTAACTATGACACATCTGATTGGGACCAAATATATCCTGGTACAGATAAAACGCTCAGAGAAGTCATCTATAGCGATCTAGTAGCGTATAACACTAGTATAGTTGAAAACTACTATAGCAAGCAGACTAGAACAGAGGACAAGCACACTAAGGAGAATAACTTTAACGTAGGCGAAGGCTTTGGCGAAACAGACTTTTCACAATACGTTGTAACTAGATAATTTTTTTTAATATGAGTAATACAAGATATAAAGTAGGTGAAACAACTTACGATATACCAGAAAATAAAGTAGACTCTTTTTTACAAGCAAAGCCAAACGCAGTACTTGTTAATGAGGGAAAGCAAAACGCTTCTCAGACACCGGATGCAACTGTGGAGCAAAACACTACGGCATCCGAATTGGAAAACACTTCTTTGGATACAGATCCAACGGAGGTGAAAACTGTTGTTGAACTACCTGAAGTAGAGCCAGTCTTTTTTAAAGACATAGAAATAACAACTGATCAAGTTAGGCAAGATGTAAAGTGGAGCTTCCACGAGCTTGGCGTTATAGGTAATCTTAATAAAAAATACGAAGCGCTACTAAGCAAGGACAAAACAATAGTAAACGTCAACGGCAAAGAAGTACCTAATCCTGAATACTTAGAGTTCACTAGAAGCGATCTTGATTTTGGTGGTGGCAAGAGTATATACATAAGATCTAATCAACTTACCAGTCTGCAAAAAGAAGATATAGTTAAATTTATGCCTGAAGGCTTTGGAAAAGGCGATTTTTTTGGCACTGTAGAAGAGTCAGGCTTAATAAAAATAAAGCTACCTAAAGCAAGCGCTAGTAAAGAGGAGTGGGATAAGGCAACGGCTGCAATGAACGAAGTGATTAAACTGCACTACGAAGGCGTTAAGTCGGCAGGTAGCGCTCCACAGAAAGGATCATCAACTTATTTACCTGAGAAGAATAAAGCAGACATCATTAGCTCGACGCTTGAGTATGAAACTGAAAATATAAAGCTTCGCGAACAAATAAAATATGCTGTTGGGGAAGAAAAAGAAAGACTTGAAGAAGCTTTAAAATATAACGAAGAAAATAAAGACGAATTAGTAGATTATTACAAAAACTACGATAAAGCTTTTGAAAATCACAAGTATAATAAAGGCCAAGTCAAAGATAACCTAGCGGAAGTAGAGCGTATACGAAAAGAGGCCAATAGAAGATACAACGATATGGTGGGTACGGAATACCAGCTAAGCAAGTTTGAAGTTGGAACGTATCAAGAAAGTGGAAGAGAACAATATGTAGACTCCGCTTTAAACGTATACGCGTCTAACTTATCTCCTAATCAATTAGACAAAGTAAACAAAACTTTAGTAGACGAAAAAGCAGTTGAACAGCTAATTACAGAGACAGATATATATGGCCCCACCTTTGGAATGGACTACGAGGCTAGTGGTGAACAAATAGATGTTAGCTTTTTAAATGACGAGCAGAAAATTAAGCTGTTGAGAGGTTTAAACGGAAGAGAGATAGCACAACTAGCCAAGGGCGATTTTAGTGTTGCTATGAAAGAGCAGCAACTAAACACTTCACTTTGGAGTTTGCTAGATGAAAGCAGAAGCCAAATTAACGAAGAGTTTGAAGACGCGTCTGGTCAAGCTAAAGAGCTCACGCAGTTAAAGAGAGATATAGATTTAGAAAGCCAGAACATACAGGAGTTGTCTAACAGTATCAACTCAGAGTTTGAAATACTAAACTCTCAAATGGAAGATGTTCAGTCTATATTAGAAGGTGACACTGATAAGCTCGCGAAGCTCAATGGTACTATAGAGCAAATGAAAGCAAATCCTAGTGGATACACCGATGAACAAAAGCAAAATGCTATTGACGAGTTCAATAGAACATTAGCAAACGTTAATGACGCTCAGGGTGAACTAAACACGTTGAGCGATCAATATGAAAGCATTGAAGAAAGAAATTCCAACCTACAGTCAAGAAGTGACGGTATTAATTCAAAAATAAATCAATTTAATTCAGAGCAAGAAGATTATCTTAAAGAACTAGAGAAGCTAAACAAAAGAGAGTCTGCTTTAGCTTCTACTTACGGTTTTACTATTAGTGGTGAAGTTATTGGCAATAGATTTGAAATAACAGACAAGTATCAAGAGTGGAAAAATAAAAATGTCTCTGGAACTAACTCTGACGGCACACCGTTTAACTCTGGGTTTTTTGGATCTGCTAGAGATCTAGGTAATAGAATAGCGCAAGGATTAGCTATTGAAGTTGTAGACTTGTATGTAGGTACGGGTGTTTGGGGAACAAATCTACTTGGCTCGTTTATGAAAGGTGCAACAGGTATAGGTAGCTATAGCGACAGCGATCAAGTGTATGATAGATACGATCAACTAAACGCTATGTATAAGAACTACGTTTCAGATGCTAGCTTTTTAGCTGTTGCGGACAGTTTAGAAGGTAGCGCTTTTAGTAGCTACAAGCACTCTATGCAAACTATTGGTAACATGCTTCCTTTCACACTTGCATTAATAGGTAGCATGCGAAAAGGTAACTTTTCTAATACCCAAGCAATATACAAGCAGCTTTCTAAGAAAGGCTTTAGCAAAAGAAAGCTTGAAGTATTTAAGACAACCGAAATAGGTTTTAGACTTACAGCTATAGATCAGTATCAAGAGGCTAAAGATCTTGGCTTAAACGATGACCAAGCTTTGGGTTATTCAACTTTTACAGGCTTAGCAATAGGACTTTCTAACTCAGTATTTTCCGGGGAATTTGGCTTTGGCAAGCAGCAAGCTGTTAGAGAAATATTTAAAACGTTTTCAGGTAGCTTAAAACAAGCGGCCACAAAACAAGCTATAAACAAAACAATAAAAGAAGCAACTGTTAACTTGTTCCAGGAGTTTGGTGAAGAAGAAATAGAGCTTATACTAAGTGATGTTGCTAAACACTCTTTTGGTTTAAGCCACGCCGCAGAGTTTACTAATTTTGAAACTCACCAACAAATAGTTGAAGGTACTATATTACTTTCTGGTACGTTAAAAGGTGTTGGCGGTGGTTCAGTTCAAGACTTTAAAAGGTTTAAAAGTGAGGTATACAATGGATTTAAACAGAGATCTGGTGAAGTGATAGAAGATATTAACTCTCAAATAGCAGCTATAGACACTAAAATAGATCAACAAAAAAATCCGCAATACATAGGTCCTAAGTCAGCTGACTTACTAGAGCAAATGAAAAACGAGCTTATTCAAGCTAGAGACTATGGTATGCTAATACAAAACGCTATTAACTTATCACCTGAAAACGTTACAAACGAGCAGCTAGATTTGATAATTCAAAAAAACGAGTTGTTAGCTACTAAGAAAGATACAGATCCAGCTTTTCACGCAATGTTTGATGAAGAGATAAACAAACTAAACGAGCAAATACAAAACTCTGATGTTACAAGTGTTGCTAGGCAAAACTTTGAAAGAACTGTAAGCAATACAGAGAAGATAATAAATGCTATCAATCCTTCTTTAGGAAACAGAAAAATACAGTTTAAGTCTTTTGATGGCGAAAACTCTACGCAAGACATGTACGACTTTTTAGTTGGTGAAACTGGTCTTGATTTAGAAACAGCTGAAGAGACTATAGGTTCTCACGGTGGCGCTTTTGTGGCAGACGGAGTTGAATATATTATTGTAAACAAACCTGTGTCGTTGTCTTCTACTGGAGCCAATGTTGCCGCACATGAGTTGTTACACAAGATGATGTTCATGTCTATGGCAGAGCGTGATAGCAAAGGTAATTTAATTACTGACGAAAACAACCAGCCTGTTATAAACAAAGAAACAGCAATGGCTTTGGCTCAAGGTTTAGGAAGCTACATAATGGGTATAGACGCTACTAAAGTAGAGAACTCTATATTTGCCTCAAGACTAAGAGCTTATCAACAAGCTCCAGCTAGTGTTCAAGCTCAAGAAGTTTTAACTTTATTTTCCGACGCTTTAGCCACTGGTGATATTAAGTTTGAAGAAGGTATATTTGAAAAAATAGGTAAATTTTTAGAAAAAGCTTATCAAGCAATTGGTCTACCTATCAGCACTGGAGATAGTAAAAATCCAGGTGTAAAACTAAAAACAGGTAAAGACGTATTTAACTTCCTAAAAGGCTTTAACGAAAGCATTAAAAAAGGTTCGCTAACAGCTGATCAAAAAGCTATGTTTCTTGAAGGGGCTACAATAGAAGGAGAACTTGCAGACTTGAAGGTTGATGAAGATATAATAGAAGCTTCTACAGCAGAAAGAAAAGAAGAAGGATCTATAATTCTGTCGTCAAAAGAACAAGTTTATCAAAGGGTTGAAGCCATGAAAGACAGGCTTGTAAAAGCTGATACAAAAGAGGTTACTGCTATTGAAATAGCCTACGAATTACAAAACGAGATAGAAAGAAGGATGCAGTTTTTAGAAGGTGTAGATATTTCTGAAATAGCCCTTGAGTTTATGACTTCTGATTCTAATAGAGGTTTGCAAGCTATATTAAAGAAATACGATCCTAATAGAAACGACAGTGTTATGGGCTACTTAAACGGCTTTGTGCCTGGCACTGGTAGAAGCTTAATGGACGTTAGGCTTCAAGAGTTTTATGAAAACGACCCTAGATACGCCAACATAATACAATCAACTAGCGAAGAAGCTGTTGGAAGAAAAGTTGAAAATAGAATAACGGAAGAAACTGTAGAACAACAGCCTGAAAGAAAAACAAAGCTAAAGGTACTAGCAGATCAACTAAATGTAAGCAAGCAGGTAGATGGTGCCGTTGCTAATGCAGATGTAGATGTAACTTCTATATTTAACTTCAAGTCTGTTCCTAATGCTGCGGCTGGAACAGTAGGTGAGTTGATGGGTATATCGCCTGCTAAAATAAAATCTAAAGCAAACTTAACTAAGTCAGAACTTGCTAACGCTCAAAGATTTATCAAGAAAAACGTAGGCGTGCTAATAGGTATGATGCCAGAAGGCTTTGACTCATCAGGTAAAGCTACAGGTGTGCCTAAAACTATGTTAGATGCTTTCTACACTAAAAGAGAGTCAAGAGCTAAAACAAAAGCTGGATTACAGACTCAAGTAAAAAGAGGTAATATAAAAGACTCTGAGTTCTTAGAGATATTTAATATATTCGAAGGTATTCCAGATAGATCAGATAGAAATACATCGGCAAGAGTTATTGCGCTAGCAAACTTAATGGGTAAAGTTATGACTAACCAGTCTATTAGAAAACAAAACCCAAGCGTCGTATCTATTGCAGACGGAATGTCTAAGATAATGTTCTCTAAAGAAATTGATCTAAACAAAACAAAAGATATAGACAAAACTATAGAGTGGGGCACGCAAGGCGGATTTGCATTGCAGCCAAAATCTTATTGGATGAAAGGACTACACGGGTCTGGTGCTAAAAACACTAACATCGAAGAAGATGGTGAGCAAGTATACTTAGATGAAAACAACAACAAAACTTTTAAGAAAACAAAAACAAAACTTAAGCGTTATCCACTGAAAACGGGTGGTTCAATACTTAATAACGATCCAAACTTTAGCGAAAGTACAATTAACCACGTCCCTGCTAGTAAAGGTATTTTTGCAAACGCTCCTCAAAGAGATGCTATATTAAATAAGTACGAAGAAGATGGAGGTAAGTTTTTACCGGCTAGCGAAACGTACCAAGCGGCTTCAGATAGAACAACTGTTTACGGCAAAAAAACAGGTGAGCAAGTAAAAGCTTTAATAAATAAAAATCAAGATAAGTTTAACAAGTCGGAAAAAGGCTTTATAGACTATTGGTTGAACATACAAGAAGACATAGAAAATAATCCAAAAAACGAAAAGTATTGGGCTGCTTTGCTAGAGGTTACTTCTACTAACCAATCGAGCTTCATGAGGGTTGGATCTAGACTTATAGGCTACAATACCCTTGGTTTAGAGAATCGTGAAGAGCACATGTCTCCTGCTAGTGATTTTGCTAAATATCTATTTCAAATGGCGAAAGATGGGTTATTAACGCGTAGGCAAATGAAGCAGGCAATGAAGTCTTATACTCAAATATCTCTACCGTTGATATATGATGAAATGCTAAAAGGTGTAGATGTTGATGGTAAGCCTTTTGATTACACAAAGGTTCTACCTAAAGAGTTTGCAGGCCTACCTGTTAAGCTTCAAATACTACAAGGTATGATACCTAATTGGGTGAGGTATATAAATCCTAATGTTAATGCTATGCCTTACACTTTAAACGGCAAGCAATACTATGGCATGAATCCTAATGTGCTAATGTTAGGCGATGGTAGAAACTTAGCTCAAACGTACGGCTTAGGAGTAGACTCTTCTTTAGAAATGAATCAAGATGTTATATCTGTTCAGCAAGAACTTTTGTTTAAAGTATTCATGAACAATATTACGAAAGCAGAAGCTGTCTCTGAACTAAACAACTACGTTAACAGTATGATTCCCGCTGCGTCAACTATAGCAATGTTTAGTAAAAACATCGATGCTAACAAAGCTAATGTAAACCCTAATGGTATTACTATTCTAGACTTTGATGACACATTAGCTACCACTAAATCTAACATACTTTACACGGCTCCTGACGGAACTAAAGGAAAACTTAACGCAGAAGAGTTTGCTAAGAAAGGTGCTGATCTATTAGGGCAAGGATACGTTTATGACTTCTCTGAGTTTAACAAAGTAGTTAGAGGTAAAACAGCTCCTCTATTTAACAAAGCTTTAAAGCTAGCTGGAAAATTTGGTACAGACAACATGTTTGTTTTAACAGCTAGACCAGCAGAAGCCGCTTTAGCTATATCTCAATTTTTAAAAGCAAACGGCTTAGATATACCTTTAAAAAATATAACTGGCTTAGGTAACTCTACGGCAGAAGCAAAAGCGTTATGGGTTGCTGGTAAGTTCTCTGAAGGCTACAACGACTTTTACTTCGCTGATGATGCTATTCAAAATGTTAAGGCTGTAGATAATATACTAGAGCAGTTTGATGTAAAAAGAAAAGTACAACAAGCTAAAATTAACTTTAGTAAAGATCTTGATCCTAAGTTTAATCAAATGTTAGAGCGTAGTGCCGGCATTGGTGCTCAAAAGATATTCTCAAGAGTTGAGGCTGCTAAAAGAGGTAAGAACAAAGGTAGGTTCACTTTCTTTGTACCACCATCTGCTGAAGACTTTACTGGACTACTTAGATACTTTGCTGGCACAGGAAAACAAGGTGATGCTGACATACAGTTTTTTAACGAAGCTTTAATAAAGCCTTTTGCTAGAGCTGATAGAGCTATGGGTCAAATGAAACAAGCCATAAGAGATGATTATAGCGCTTTAAGAAAAAAGTTTCCTGATGTTAAGAAGAAGTTAGGCAAGTTGATAGAAGGAACTACTTTTACAAACGACATGGCTGTACGAGCTTACTTATTTGACAAGGCTGGATATGAAGTACCTGGTCTTTCAAAACAAGGTAAAGCTAAGCTAATTAATACTGTCAAAGGAGATCCTGAGATGAGAGCTTTTGCTGATGCACTAGGTATAATATCTAAGCAAAAAGATGGCTACTTAAAACCAAGTGAACACTGGAATACAGAAAACATAGCTTTAGATTTACAGAATGCTACAAACAAAGTAGGTAGAAAGCAGTTTCTACAGGAGTGGGTTCAGAATAAAGAAATTGTATTTTCTCCTGAAAACATGAACAAGATAGAAGCTGTGTATGGTACGCAGTTTAAAGAAGCTTTAGAAGACGTATTATTTCGTATGGAAAACGGAACTAATAGATCTTCTGGCAAAACTTACGGCCAAGGCTGGACTAACTGGGTTAATAACTCCGTTGGTGCGATTATGTTCTTTAATGCAAGATCTGCCGTACTACAAACCTTATCTACGGTTAACTTCATAAACTTTGAAGACAACAATATATTTGCCGCTGGTAAAGCTTTTGCTAATCAAAAACAATACTGGGCTGACTTTAGCTTCTTGTTTAACTCTGACTTCTTGAAAAACAGAAGAGCTGGATTAGCAACTAATGTAAACGAAGCTGAACTCGCAAGTGCTGTTGCTGGTGCGACCAACAAGGCTAGAGCTGCTTTAGGTTATTTACTTAAGATAGGTTTTACACCTACACAAATTGCAGATAGCTTTGCTATTGCTTCAGGTGGCGCTACGTACTATAGAAACAAAATTAAAACATACCTAAAGTCAGGGTTGTCTCAAGAGCAGGCAGAGACTAGAGCTATGCTTGATTTTCAAGAAATAGCTGAAGAAACTCAACAGTCTGCTAGACCAGATCGTATATCTCAACAGCAAGCTTCTCCACTAGGTAGAATTATACTAGCATTTGCTAACACACCTATGCAATACAACAGGCTTATTAAAAAAGCAGCTGGAGATCTTGTAAACAAAAGAGGTGACTGGAGGTCGAATGTATCTAGAATACTTTACTACGGAGCTATTCAAAACTTCATATTTGCATCTTTGCAAAATGCTTTATTTGCTTTAACGTTTGACGACGATGATGAAGAGCTAACAGAGTCTCAACAGGCTGCTAGAGATAAAAAAGAAGAAACTAAAAACTTTAGAATACTAAACAGTATGTTTGATTCTTTAGCTAGAGGATCTGGTATTTACGGAGCGGCTCTAGCTACTGTTAAAAATGCTATATTTGAATTTTACGAGCAAGAAGATAAAGGTTACAGAGCAGACTACAATCAAGTTGTTATTGAGTTATTAAACGTTTCTCCTACAATAGGCTCTAAAGTTAGAAAACTAGCTAGCTCTGGCTACACGCGTAAGTCTAAAAAAGACGTAATGCAAGAAATGTCCATGTTAGACTACGACAACCCAGCTTGGCAGGCTATAGGTAATGTAGTAGAAGCTACTACAAATATACCAATGGCTAGAGCCATAAGAAAAGCAGATAATCTTAGAGA
>Ga0209816_1000657_pt1 | contig 27084 bp, 33 predicted proteins | sample CoawatmetaG01DNA_FD_187509 | JGI IMG/M metagenome (GOLD analysis project Ga0209816, IMG submission 187509) | Marine microbial communities from the West Antarctic Peninsula - Coastal water metaG017-DNA (SPAdes) (version 2) | ecosystem: Environmental > Aquatic > Marine > Coastal ...
GACCAGGTCAGCAGAGATCGTTGACCCCCCCATCATTATCGTTGATGGTTGATGATGTTTTCATTCGTTTAGCTTATACCGTATATCGATATACATATAGCTGTATACGCATCGCCATGGGCATTCATATGGTTGATGTTGTTGTTGGTGGTTGGTTGGTGGTTCTAATGGTCCGGCGATGGTGCTAATTGGTGTCGCTTATCCTTACTTATTAACGCCATTTAATGTCGCACGCGATAGCCGGACGGGTGTATATAGGTATTAACTGTTATTTAGGTATAGATATTACCTATACATTCTGTTTATAATCGCACCATCAGGCGGGGCGACAAATACCGATTGATCAAAATTTAACCAATTAAAGGATATACCAATGATCATCTTTCTAAACATACTTTTAATATTAATAGCGGTAATAGCGGTCGTTATGTCCGTGTTGTTAATCACCCCACTATATATAGCGTTCTCTTTGCTTTGCTTATGGGCGCTATCTTATTCACTAAATGCGCTGCTTTGCGCTCGATAAAAAGGAACTAATCATGAATACATCAAGAACCGATTATTTAACTGCTCACTGTCAGCGCAATGGCTGGGACCTAATCACCTATACAGATACTCACGTTGTATTTATGCGCAGCTTTGCGCCATGCGGGGAGGGCCTGTATTACGGCACTATTGAGTACCACCGGGAATGGTCGGGCTTTGCGCATGGTCACTATGATATGACGCTAGATCAAGCCCTAGAGTCTGCAATGAATAGGACCGTTAAAAAGCTTGGCCACACTGACGTACTGCAATTAATACGTAACACACAAAGGAGCGCAGCGTAATGGATATTTTAGCGGACGGCACTATATACGCGATGGCAGCGCACGGCGTTTTAATTTGGCTGCTTATACGCAAAAAGACCCCGGCAAAGTGTCAAGGGTATGGCTGCCCATATGCTATGGCACGGGGCGCCGATTGCATCAATGGTGGCTGCTTATGATTTCCAAGCCAGTTATATACGCCTTTACTGATAGATATAAAACGGCTGCTGAATATAACAGCGTAAATAAAAGAAGCGTATCAGTCGAAGTGATCGACTTCCCAAAAAAAGGTGATAGGTATTTGACGTATACCCGGGATATAGCCTTTACCAACAGTGCGCTAATAACTTGTATAAATGTTCACGGACTAACAAGCAGCGTTCCATTTAGGGCCATTAACGGTATTAAGGAGTTAAAAAAATGAAATTAACAAACCTCAACACAGTAGAAAATTTAATAGCTGCGAATAATATCCCGGCCATCGCCCGCGAGCTGCGCCAACTGATAACCAACGAAGACAAACCGGGATGGCGCGATAATCTCCAAAAGCTTCACAGCATGGTCTTTATGCTGGAATGCGGACAAACACCCGCGGCGCCTTTCACGGTAATTGCAGAATCTAACAGCAAACTAGGGGACGACTTTTTGACCTATAGCCAATTGATAGGCGGCGACCATTGCCCAGGCGCTGGCGACTGTCTTAAATGGTGTTACTCAAAAAAGGCCCATAGATACCCGGCGGCATGGTGTAGGCAAGCGCAGAACGCCATACTAGCGCGATCGGATGCCGGGCGTAGTGTTATCACCGCGGCGCTGGATAACGCTTTAAATCAGCGTAAATTTAACGATAAAAAGGTTACTTTCCGGCTATTCGTAGACGGTGATTTTCATAGCACCGACGCAGTCTTATTTTGGATGGATACAATAAGGGACCGGCCAAAAATTGAGGCCTATGGATACAGCAAGTCATTTACAGAGTTATTGGCTGCGAATGTCGTCCTAGATATGACCGACAAACAATGGCCCGATAATTATATTTTAAACCTATCTGACGGCCATAAACACGGCCCGGCAATGGTTGGCTATGTTGAGCAGCTGCCAATTTCGCGGGGTCGTTTTATCACGGTAAAAATGCCATATAAAGTAACGTCTACTATGCACAACGACCGGGACCATCAAATCAAGCTGCGCGACGTATACGGGGCTAAAGCGTTCACGTGCCCGGGCAAATGCGGCGACTGTACGCCTAAAGGGCACGCGTGCGGGTCTAGTCGGTTTAATGACGTAGATATAATTATTGCGGTTCATTAATACAGGTATTAGCGCCTAGTTCATATAACCATAGCGCCTTAAGTATTAGGGCGCTTTATTGTATTAATTAAGCAACCACAAAAGGGCATTAAACATGCATGACTATTACTTTTTCGACTCTCATAATTATTCAGAAAATACGCCGGAATATGGGCACGGCGAATGGCCCGACAGTATTTATTATTTTTTGGGCCGTGTAACTGCACCGACTAGGCGCAAAGCACAAAACCAGCTTAAAAGAATACACCCAGATTTAAACTTAAGATTTGGCGGGATGTTTAGCCCGGTAAGTTATACGCTGCGCGAACTAGGGCACCTATATAAAGCAATTAGCCCCGATACAGACCCGCGTATGAGCAGTTGGGCGGTATCTGTTCACCTAAAGGGTATAAGCACTATTTACTAGTTATTAGATCGCAGCGCCTCATTTATTGGGGCGTTTTTATGTAATAACTAACTAAAGGCTATCAACTATGTCTGATTTTTATCTAGTGTGTTACGTGCTGGACGACGTCGACCAAACCGGCAACCGTCCCAATTCTGACTACGAAGCGTTCGAGGTCGGCGTCGACGCGTCTTTGCGTTATCAAGAATTAATAGCAGCGGGAGCTTATTCCGTGACTATTGCGCGTCCGATTGTTTCAACTGATTACTGCTAAAAAGCGCGGGCGTTTTTATACAATAACTAACGAATAGCGGGGTATTTTGTCGATTTTGTTTAGATCAATTTGTTATATACAGGTTATTTTTTAATAACTACGGGACGACGCCGGCGTTTTAATATTTTTAATATTTTGCCGGTCGTTGGCTGCGCGTTTTTCATGTTTATTTATTGGCGTGCGCGTTTCCGTACGTGTTAAAAAATTACGCCGGGTCTATTTTGTAAAAATTTGATTTTTTGCTGCGGTGTTTTATTGTCTGATTTTTTGTTGTTTTTATCATGACAAATCAAGATTGCAGCCCGCCCAGAATCCCCCTTTGCTATAGAAAGCATCTACACAAAAAGTGTCCACACGAAAATTTCGTCCACACGAAAAATTTCTTTTTCAATCCGAAACCTTTTACTCAGGTTCTTTCTCTTTTTTTCTTTTCTTCTGCTGTTTTGTTGTTGTGGCAAGAGTGACACAAAGACTGAAGATTATCCCAATTCAGCCTCTTGGAGTCATCATCCTTTCTCTCAACGATGTGGTCCACGACATTAGCAGATCGAACAAAACCATTGTCAGAGCAAATCCTACACAAAGGATGCCGAGCAATGTAAGCCCGACGAAGTTTAGCCCAGCTTTTACTGCTGTACCAAGCGTCTCTTTTAAACTCTTCATCATTCATCCTCTTACGTCTTGCAGAAGTACGCCGTGGCGCACGGTCCCGACGCACATGCCCCACGCAGAGGCCCCAGGCAGTCCCTTCTTTAACTAATTCAGGACAACCCGGTGACTTACAGGGTGTGGGTGCTGACCGAGGCACTATTGGCCACCGGCCTCTAGTCGCTTGATCTCCGCGTCTGCGTAAAACCTAATCTTCTTGGCGTCACGTAGCTTTTTGCTATGTGCGACCTCACCGTATCGATAGGCTGCTCGAAAGATTTCACCGATCTGTGCGTTCATCGACTTAAAGCTAATCAAGTCTTGTAGCTCACTGGCTTCACCAGGAAGTTCATAGTATGACGCCGTGCTTCCATCGGACTGTGTCGGACTACTTAAACCTGGTGGGGCTATGATCTGAATAGAAGGGGTGTCACGCTTGCTTTTGTACTTGTAAGCATTGTCCCAATCAGCAGGAGTAGCGTCATCTAAGCTCATGAAAGACCTCCCAACAAATGATCGAGTGTTACATCAAAATGCGCGGCGATCTTTTTAAGCGAAGAAAGCTTGGGAGATTTAGTGTCTCCTCGCAGAATCCTAGAGATTGTTGGCTGTGGAACGCCAGTTGCTTTACTTAAATCGGTCTGGCTAATGTGACTGTTAAACATCAAATGCTGTAAAATTTTATTGCTCATTTCATTCTCCTCAATGAAACGGACGTTTGTTCGGCTCTCTGTGAACATTCATACCGTCTACTAGTTCGTCATTCGTTAAATTTGTGATACCGGATACCAGATTTCTTCGTAGGGATGCCACAAGCGGATAGCTTTACGCTGCCAATCGTAGTCGTTATCTCTGAGAATACGGGCCAATCGTGCTTGCTTGACGGCTTGGTAAATACCGATCTTTTCTTGGTCATGCTTCTCGACAAAAGCTAACTGCACTTCATGCCACAGACGCTTCATAAAAGACGTCGGGTCGCTGTCGTCTACTTTAGGTAATAACCGTTCAGCCTTGACGCGGCCCGTGCCGATTAGACCTGGATAGCCATCGGTGCTGTCTCCCATTAATGTTTGGTACATCCAATACCAGTTGGATTCATTGGGCGTGACATGGGTAAACTCTCGCCGGACGTGGTTGTACAATTTACCCGGAATCGTCAGCATGTCTTTATCTGAAGACACAATAATCGTATCGTCAAAGTAATCGCCTGTTTGTAGGATGCCAAGCAAATCATCACCTTCTATGCCATCAACCTGATTACAGCGATAATCTTGCCGCAAACTGTTGACTAACTCCCAATAGTAGCGAGGCTTCCCACTCGGAGCGCGAGACTGCTTATAGGAACCCGATACAGATTTCCTAAAGTTTCTCCGGTCATCTGGACTAAAGACCAATAGAGCTTGGTCTGTGTCGCACGCTCGTAAAATGTCAGATATCTGCTCTCGTGCTATGTCTTCACAATCACCTAAGTTCATGTCTTTTCGTTTTTGACCAGGCTCAAAGGGATCATCACCATCGGCCAGTGCTGCGGCTCTAAACGCAATAATGTCCGCATCAATAAGTGCTGTTATTTTCATACATATCTCCTAGTGGGTCTCTGCCCAAGATGTACCAATTTGATAATCGCCAGAAAACGGAACAGGTAAACCCAACGCTTCACCCGCTAACGTAATAGCACGCGAAAAAGATTCACCTACCGTTTTAGCGTGTTCTGGTTTGGCTGTTATTTGTTGTTCGTCGTGTACGTTGGCGACCAATGCGTAATCAACACCGTGAACAAGTCCGGCTGTGGCCATCAGTTCGTGATGGAATATCACTAAAGCCTTTTTCATGAGCACGCTTCCGGCACCTTGTAACAGCGTGTTAAGCGCAGTCCTAGCACCTGATTCAGCCTTCCGACCATCAGGTAGCACGATGTAACCTTTTTTACTGGCTTTATCACCTACGGCGGCTATCAACTGTCCAAGCCCTGTTACTCCATCTTCGATACTCTGACGTGACTGTTTACCAATAGCTCGATAGGCACTTTTAGGAAAGGTTTGGTTGCCGTTTTCTGCATGATCTTGCGCGTAGACAGAACCAAGTTTTTCATTACCGGCCCCATAAATGAGCGCATAGAAATACGTCTTTGAAAAATCCCGAGACTTTAAGCCGGCGGCCTTCATGTTCAACGTATGGGCGTCATTCCCGTCCTCTTTTTTGCCGGTTAAAACAGCACGAGCATACGCGCCTTTATCCCACGGATATAAATAACAAGACAGCATGACAAGCTCTAAAGCATTGGCGTCAACTCCAACTAAAACGTGGCCATTGTCGGGTATCCACAAAGAACGCATAGCCTTTGCTTTATCGCACTGGGCCATGTTTGGCCGTGAGTGGCTCATACGATGAGTACGCGCACCACAAGACCGAACATAGCCATGCATCCGACCGTTCTGGTGTAGCTTTAACCACGCGGTTTTACCCTCGCACAACTGAGCTAACTGTTTTACTGTTTTATAGTAAGAAACAAGCAGTTTAGCTTCAGGGTACTCAAGCTCTTTTAGAACGGATTCGTCTACTTTAGGACGTCCATCCTCGGTGTACTCTTGGGGTGTCCAACCATATGACTGACTAAGACGTATCGCGACTTGTTCTCTTGACCCTGGGTTAAACGCCTGAACAGTAGCCCGTACAACTGCTGCGTTTTTGACATAGCCGGCAGTACGGTTGTTCACCTTGGGTTTGAAGATTTCAGCGGATGTCCAAGTCCGGTTGGCGTAGCACCAACGCGCATTTTTTGGTCTAATCATCGGCACAAAAACTTCAGTCAACTGCTGCTCAAGCTCACTAACTTTACCTGACAATTTCGCTGATAACAGTTCTGCGTTTTTAACGTCGAAGCGGAAACCATGATGATTTTGTAAAGAAAGACAAAGCTGCACCTTGTGTTCTAGCTCGATCGACTTCCGATAATCGACACCGCTCACATATGCTTGTTTTAGTTTTTCTTGTAGATCGTTATAAACACGAGCGGTCAAGGCCACGTCTCTAACCATATAAACTCTCATCTCTTCGCTATAGGCGCTGAAATCATGAAAGTCACCTTTCTCAAAGCCAAACTCTTTACCAAATGACGCAAGGGCTAGGCTTCGCCGACTAGGATTAAGCAACGCGGCGACGGTCATGTTGTCCCACTGTTGCTCGAACCGAACATAACCAGGGTATAGCTTCTCAATAGCAGGGCAGTCGTACCCAATGTTATTGTGGCCAATCAATCGTTTTGCGTTTTTAAGGCGCAATAAGCCTTCCAGTAAGGAAGGGTGGTTGTCGTCATAGTCTGTATAAGTGACGACGTCATCTGGTGTTTTAGGATTACAAACTCCTATACACCAAATCGTTGTAAGACCCGGTAATAAATTATCTGCTTCGATGTCATATACAAGTTCCTCCACTTGGACACCTACTCAGGTAAGTCTGTGAGAATTAAATGGTCCTCAAGACTTATCTGTAATGATTTATTGGGAGCTTGGGCTTTCATGTATGTGACAAAGCGTTTCATTGCTTGTATCCGCATACGTTGAGCGATGGCTGACGTACCTCTTGTTTCATAAGCTGTCTCAGCTTTAAGGATCAGACGCATAAGCTCGTGTGGTTCAATTGTTGCTATCATGTTTTTTCCTTTAGTCGCAGTTTGGGCAATAACCAGGCTCAATCGGCTCAATATGGTCGCTTCCGCAAAACCCACACTGGGTGTAGTAACTGACTCGTTCTACTTTGTGGTCACCCATCGGCTCTAGATCGACCACTCGCTCCTCACAGACATCTGTTTCATCGATTAATCCACAATTCACGCATTCATATTTCATGACTTCATGCTCCAGCTCACATACCTAACAGTCTTACCGTGAGCGTTTTTGCCATAAATAAAAGCCCGTTCAAATTGATAACCAATCTGTTTTAAGTCCCAGATACGTGCGCTTAATCGAGCAACACTAAGCTCACGAAGAGCGACTGCTTGAGTAATAGTTCCGTGTTCAGCGATGTAAGCGAGGACTTGTCGGCCCTGTTCTGTGGGCTTGGCATTTGCCTTAATTTTTTGTTTCTCTTTACGCTTTCGCCATGACCCAAAAATACGATCAAAACCTAGATCGAAAGCTAATTTGTTGAGGGGTCGTTGAGTGCTACCTTTGCCATTCATAATTTATCTCCTAGTATTCAGGTAATACCTGTATTAAAAAGGCACATCAAAATCAGCGACATCTACTGGCATGTCGTTGTCATAGTGCTTGAGTCTGCCCGTGTGACGGTCGTACTTACAAAACCCCACTGGACCTGTTTGACCAAACGGTCTATTTTTTAACAAGCGTATCTGGGAGACTTCAGCTTTTTCTCGGTCGTCTTCCATCATGTTGCGTTCGACAGACAACACGACGTCACTGAGCTGCTCGAGACTTGCTGAACCACGTAAATCATTTAGGTCTACCTCACCAGCTCTGTTGAATGAGGTTTTGTTGTTGTTCCGACGTAAATGGCTAATGGCTATCACACCGACACCTGTTTGCTCGACAAACTGACGAAGCTTAGTCATAAGCATATCGAGGGTTTTTCTCTCTTCAACGTCTAAGCCTGAAATTACCATCGACAAATGATCTAACACGATGAAATCGCACTCACAGCCGACCGCTAGGTAGCGGAGCTTTTGCATTAGGTTGTCTATCTCAGAACTACCCCACGCATCATAAAAGCTACAATTCTCTACAATCTCATGCATCGTTTTACGCCACTCAGACTCTTCTAAGCGCATTGGGTCTTCCATGAGGTCACCAACCGGCACATCGTTATCAATGGCTACAATCGACTGTACGGTCTTGTTAAGCGACTCCTCTAGCATGACCCAACCTATGCGTTGGCCATGTTCTCTTGCTAGGTGAACGCCTAATTCTTTGGCAAAGGTACTTTTGCCAACACCAGACCCCGCAGTTAACAGATATAGCTCACGCTTGCGAAAGCCTCGGAGTGCTTGGTTGAGTTCAAGATAAGGGATATCTAAACCCTTGGGGGTGGCTTTTATAACTTCAGCTAAGTCAATTTCAGCACCTTGTATAATGCCATCTGGTCTGTAGGTTTTCGCAGTGTAGATAGCTGTTTTAAGCTCTTCGACACGACCCGAAACTAACATGTCACTCGCGTCTTTTAGCGGCAACTGAGCAATCTTAGCTAAACCTGGTCTAAGTAGGGCGGCACATTCTATTGCGGCTGCTTGACCGACCTCATCGTTATCAAAGCAAAAACAAGCCTCATCAAAGCTCTCAATAAACTCGATGTTTTTTCTGACCGCTTTAGCGGCTCCCGCCGCGCCTGACGGTACTGACACACACTCCCACGTTAAGTTAGTAGCTTGTCCGTAGGAAACACAATCAAGCTCTCCTTCAAAAAGAACTAATCTTTTAGCGCCACCGGCCCATAACTGCTGACCAAAAAGCACTGCTTTTTTCATATCCCCAACAACGTGAAATTCTTTATTCTCACCGCGAACCTTTACGGCTACCTGTGTGCCATGCTTGTCAAAATAGGGCGCATAGTGCCTCCCATCACCGACGGTATATCGAAACTTTTTAAGTGATTTAGAAAACAACTTACGGACAGGGATGTCCTGATACTCACCGCTAGGGAAGGTTGTTGTTTTTTGTTGGATGGTCTTTTGGATTGGCTCATCAAAATCATTTGTTAAGTCGTGCACATAGGTAGTACAGCTAAAACAATAACCATGACTCTTGCCGCCGCCATCATCATAAATAGCGTATGCGTCAGACGACGGACAATTGGGGCAAGCGGTCTTTTCGACCAACTCGCTATCTTCGTATTCTCTCATTTACTCCTCCTACAGAGTTAAAGCGACATTACTTGTACTTTTGTGTGTGGTTCTTCATTTGGTTCGGCGTAGCGTTTCCGAGCAACGATGGCCTCAATCTGGAAGTCATCTTTCCAGAACATATCGGATGATGTCATGCAGTCCAGTGGTAGTTTCATTAAGTTATCAATGTCGTATCGAGGTATCGGATTAGTGGGTTTCTTGGGTCGCTCACAGGCAAACTCAATAATGACAAAGAGTCTTTTATCTTTTGGTAAGTAATTCCACGTCGGGGGAATGACGGCCATAAAGTTAGCAAACGAATTCATATATTTTTGATGACGTTTACTGTAATAAGTACTAAACCTAGCAACCCTTGGCCGGCTTGCCGGTACGGGTGGAATCGGGATGTAAAGATATTGCGGCTCATCAAAAGCATCAAAATCAAACAGCATCTGATTGCTCCTTGAGGCTCAGTAGATATTCACAAGCCTCGGTAGTTTCGACCTTAAACCACTCACCAGAACAACGTGCGTCAGCAAAGTGCTCATAAATGTCAGCTATCCACCGATCATGGTTGTGAAAAAACTCAGCACGTAGACAGACGAAATCAGCGTTCGGACAATACACGTTGTAATTAATCAGGCGTCGAACAACATTGTTAGTTACGCCAACCTTGCAGTACCCCGGCCACGCTTGGTTATAAAACACATATATCCAAGACGGATCACTTTTCAGTAGCTCATGAAAGTGCCTTCGCACCGTAGAGCGATACTTAGACCGAGTGGCCGAAGGTAGCGCACGCCACTGCTTACGAGATAGCTTTGTATGCCTTACACATATTTGTTCTATATCGTGATTAGAAAGGGTGCGCCCTTTTGTAGACGAAGAATAAGGGGGTACTTCATCTACTAAGGACGACTTTAGCTCGTCAGAGTGAGGGGGGCACTTTGACAAACCTTTCTCGGGGCTTTTACTAGAAGTTAATGCCACTGCCAGCTTCCGTTTGAACAGTTTGATTAAAGCCATCTTCTGGTCCACCAAAGTCATCTACGCCATCACCAATTGAACGCTTTTCAATCAAACGCACTTTGTTAAGATAAATCGTAACGCCATCATTTGGTCCCTCATACGCCGCTACAGTGCACGCGCATCGAACAAGGTCGCCAGACCCAACAATAATGTCTTCAGCAAGCTTGCTACCCGTTGCATCTTCAAGAATAGGGGCTGACTTAGTCTTAAACTTAACTTTGTAGCTACCATCCGGCTGCTTACGTAGTGGGTTATGTCGGGCAGATTGATCTTGCCCAGGCCATTTAGAATCAAACGCAGAGTCGACTGCCGTTTTAATAGCGTTAAGCGTGTCTGAATGCTCGTTGCTATCTAATAGGGCAGTGACTTCGTACTTACCACTTGGAAAGTTACCTTCGGTGTTTGGCTTGTGAAGGCTCGGGTAACTCACACTAAAGGGCTGTGTGACACATTTAAAATAGGTGGTTTTCATTGTCATGCTTAAATTCCTCCATCGGAAAATTAGGGATTACGTTCTTTGGTCATACTGACCACCAGTTCGTCATCAGCTTTGACGGCTTTCTTTTTAGCCGTTTTAGGCTTGGGCTTATCGGCGCAAGTGGCCTGTCCGTCTAGCACTAAGAAGCCTTGTTTGTAAGCGCGAACCATGTCCGAAAGACGTGCAATGTCTCTGACAATTAAGCGTTTGTCGTCGGCGGTGTAACAGACTGATGCGACTTCTGCGCCTTCGGGTAAACGACCGATAGTGCTGTAACACCCGTCGACGTGATGGAAGATAGCAACGTCACATTGTTGCTCGGCTTTGTACTGATCTATTGATTTACGCATATAGGTAATACCTGTAGTTAGGAGAAAAAATAAATGGCGCGTGGAATCTCATTCTCGACATCCAACGTGCCTTGGGGTGGCGGTTCAGGAAGCACAAACTTATCATCAACCAACCAGTTTAGACCCTCAAAAAAAGAGTCGTTGAGCCAATCGCCTTTAAACATATCTACAGCGACTTGCCGTAACACTACATTTAACGCATCTAAATGACACGCGTGCACAGCATACGAGTCATGAACAAAAGCCATGTCTGTAATACCGCGACCACTAAGCTTTACAGCCGTCATTCTTAACATCGACGCATCTAGCGAATGTACAACATTAGGGGCCGCAGCCCCCGCATTTTTAGAAGGCGACAGCTTGTCCGTCCTTGTTCGTAATCGGCGCATCCAGTTGTCAAATGTCCTGACTTTTTGATCTTTTAAGACAACATACTTTTGTGTTATCTCACAGCCATCAGGAGTAACCCATTGCAACGGTGTGCCATTATCCGCTAAGACTTTTGCTGTTTTCTTTAAATAATCCATCACAATGACTGAGCGACTGACCGCCTCTACACGACCCTCGACAATCCAATCACGCATGTAGCCGGCCAGTTTGTGTCTAGCCTGTTTTGGGCGTAGGTGACTAAAGCACTTAGGAACAACAATATCATCAACCATACGATCACTGACTAGTTGCTCCCGAATGCCTTCTTTAGTGACGCCGTAGCTTGTTGTCATCAATGGTCGTTTGGTTATACCACGAGCCTTTTTTGGTATCTGCATCTTTGGCCACCAGGCTTCAATGGCCGCTAACGTCTCAGCGTCGGTGTCTTTATCATTACGGAGGCGAGTCATAATTTCTATGACCTTTACTGCTACTTCCATGTACAAGTCGTTTCTGGCCGGAGAAGCCGTACAATTAGTTTTTTCCGCTCCGACCGAATCCTTTGATAAAAGTGACAGCAACTGCAAACCGTTAGTGACTCCGTCGACCGCTATTGGTGTGTGGCTAACGTGTTGCGTTGGATCATCAGACGACAAACACTTAGATAGCTCCCACGCCGACGCATAAAATGACATAGGCTCATCAGCCTGTTCAATGAGTTTGTTTGCTATGTTGTCGCAGTAAGGTAACTCCATAATCTCATCGAGCATGGCATCGACGTTTGCTATTCGGACCTCTAAAAGCTCTTTGTCCCAACCAAAGGTATTAGCGACTTGAAGCTTTAACGCAATTAGACCGCTTTGACCTAATCTTTTGCCGTTGGCAAACTGTATCAACCCTTTGGCCACATGGTCACCTTGGCTTGTCAGCATCTGATTTGACGGATAAAGACGGCCTCGAAAATCGAATGCGTGTGGTTGCCAGAACACTTTATCTTCAAGCTCACAAGCTTGTAGCATCTGACGCTCAAAGGTCATTGCCTTACTAGTATCGCTTGTGAAGATCGCTAGATCATCACTAAACTGTTGCTGTACTGTTATTTTTGTTTCGTCATCTAACTTTTCCCATTGCTCTTTAGCCATTTTCTTTGGCTTAAAGCGTGGGTACTGTGGCGCACATTTTGGATTACGTTTTAAAAACTGTAGCACAGGGTCACAGACCCTCCACGGCGTTCGTTGAATGACATTGAGTCCTTCGAGAGCCTCGTCGCTCGGATCAAAAACGTGAGGCTGCCAATCAGTCCGGTAAACCTTTTGTTCCAACAAATAATAACCACCTTTTATTTTCCCATCAGCATCACGCTTCCAAGGTCTGGGTGGCACTAACATGGGCCGCCTAACTGGTTGAGCGACCGAAGCGACAGCGTGTAGTCGGCTAATGTCATCAAGAAAGCTATCGGTCCAATAAATAACAGACGCTTTCCACATCCCTTTAGGTGCCATTCGCTTTCTTTCTTCGATCAAATCGGGCTGTGCGATTTTGATACAGTCAAACAACAAAGCTCCTAAAGAAAGACGCGCTCGACGACCAAGGTCGTAGTCATCACCGTTAAGGTATTCCTCAATCTTCTTTTCCATTTTTCGAGCAAAACGAAGATGCTGACCTTTAGACGCTAACGCTTCTGAGTTCTTCTTTAAAAAGTAAGACGCATAACCCTTATTAGCATTACGCCAATTTTGGAAACGTATCTCACGAATAAAAGCCTCAGACAATGCTAGACACAAGTGGTGATAGGTGGGTGGGTTAGGCTTTGAAAGCTCATACATCAGTGATTCTGTTATACAAAAAGCAGATTCGTATGATTTAACCATAGGTATTAAATGACACCAATGTTCTCTTTTACCCGATCTACCTGAGAATAAAGATTTACTGGCTGACTTTTGACGTTTGTCTATTTCTACTTCAACTGAAATAGCGATCTTTTGTAAAAGCTGTTCACCAAGTTTGGTTTCATTGATTGTTTTATTTTCGATTGTTTTTTTATAATGGTCTTCACCGTCGACTGACATACGGTGTTCCCACAAGACTTCAATAAGTTCATGGTCGGAGTTCATTAGACAACTCCCATTTTACTACCATTAGTATTGACAGCGACAACATCCACCAACAACAGGTGGAATCCTCTTGCCCGAATTCAACGTGTTCTTTACTTTTCATACCTATCACCCCTACATAAATTAGTTTTTCCGATTCACGCATGAATCGACGCACCACCACAACATCTGATCGGTTTGTTGCGGACAAGTGAGAAAAACCGTAAAAGCGTACTGCTCTCTGGTCTGCTCCTGGCCACAACAAAACTCTTGCTTTGTTTTCCCTTTCATTACTGCATCCTCTATCTATCTTGTTTATTGTTGTTGTTGGTTGTTGGTTGTTATGACACACAAGCAAATACCACAAACAATCACTTTGTTACCTCCCCCCCCTTGGTAACCGAGGGTCGTACTGTCCACCAGTTCGTCATTTTTGGTGACTTTTATACAGTAAAGCACTATGTCAGGGTTGTAAACTACTTTATTCATTTGTAGGTAACAAATAACTACATGTACATATACTCATTTCACACTTACTTATACCCTTTGATTAGGTTTGTGTTGTCTGCGCCTATAGATATGTTCTATACTATAGGCATTACCTATTACAAAAAATGTTTCCTTGGGGGAACACAAAATGGACATCGATAAGATAACCAACCCAAACGTGCACAAAAATCCGAGACCTAAGAATCAACGGCATGACGCTGCCAAAAGACAAGAGATGGGCCTGTTAGTCAAGAGTTTGCGGGTAGCTGCCGGACTAACGCAACATGACGTTGCACAACTAGCCGATCAAAAATATGTCAGTTTTATTTCGCAAATTGAGCAAGGACGTGTCCGTATACCGTCGGCTGATGTCGATTTGTGGGCGGGTATATTGGGCGTAGACACACACGCTTTTGCTAAGGAATGTGTGCGACATTATGAATTAAAAAGTTATTTTGAGGCTATTTATCGACCAGAAGATCGAGGTAGGGGGTTTAACAGTGAAGACTAACTCTGTTTACTACCGCATAGCAAAAGTACAGCATCTATACGTTAGTGGAATCTGTAAACAAAACTGTAAACAAAACTGTAAACATTTATAAGGCGGGAGGGCTAGAGGCCCTGAATACACTGAGTTGTGTGGATTGGTCGGGGATGAGGGAGCCTAAATAAAAGCACTCTTTAGTCCGCAAACGCTTTAGTTACCTACCTTCCGATGCACAAAACCTGTAAACTTAACTGTAAACTTATTTATTAAACTAACCAGGTGCTTCAAAGTGCGCGTAAAATACATCAAACAACGATATAAAGTCTACTGGTTTATACGTAGACCTCCTAAAAATCTTCATAAAATTTTAGGTCAAGACTTAATACAAATAAATCTAGAGACGCGAGACTATCTCACAGCGTGTCGTCGCCGTGACGCTATTAACTTGGAGTGGGAAACTTTAGCACAGAGCCAGTTAGCTCCCGATGTTTATAACGCAAAATTAGCACTTTTAAAGGGGGAAGACTTATCCAACCCGTACCGCTTTGTCAACGAAGGTCTTATTGACAAGTTATCTGATGCCGCCGTGGAATCACAAAGCGAAGCTCCAGCAGTTATTAGTGATTATTCACATGAAGATCAAGCAGCGTTTTGGGCTTGGCGAAAAGTCACGCAAAACGAATCGCCTCCCGAAGAATTTGAGTATTCACTTAGACAAGCACTAGCGGCTATTCTTCCTCACAAGAAGGGGACGATTACAGATTTGCACCTTGATAAATATACTTTGTCGGTTGATCTGTTTTTAGGTGACGCTGTCGACAGGTCACTTGAGTCGATTAAAAAAGGCGAGGTTATCCGATGGCTTGACACCCTTGATAAATCGAACAGTACTAAGTCAACCTACTTGTCATGTCTCAAGGGACTATTTCTTTACGCTCAAGACAGGGAGCTTATCAACGATCAAATACGAAATCCCTTCCAAAATATTGATCTCGGCAAGAGCGACGCAGTCCACTATAAGTTTATGGAAGACGATATGTTACGAGAGATTATTGGGCGTATGGCACTGAACAAACACCCTCATGATGGTCTCATTTCAAACCTGGCTCGTTCAACGGGCGTTAGGCAAGGTGAACTATTTAGTAGCAAGATAGAGACACACAAAGGAATCGTCTGTCTAAACGTCTTAGACGCGAAAACTCCTGCGGGCATACGGTTAGTGCCGATACCGGATAGACTCATTAAGGAGGTAACTGAGGCCCATCCATCGTGGGTTGCGAAGGGTAAGGGCAGTGATTTCTCCAAACGCTTTGGAAAAGCTAAAAGAACTGTTGTTGATGATAGGGCATTAGCGTTTCACAGCCTCCGTGTTACGTTTATAACCTGGGCGGGAAACACTGAGGATAGATGGACCGAACAGCATGTGGCTTGGCTTGTGGGGCATGAAGAAGGGAAGGGTGACGCTATGACTGGCCAGTTGTACTTTAAAGGATACAATGTCCATCTAATGAAACAAATAGTGGAATCTGTGGAGGAATTTAAACCATAAAACGGCGTCGTTACATCCACTTATGGCATACACAAAGTGCAGGAAAGTAATTGGTTTTTGTTCTGGCAACTGACTAAAATCTCGCCTCACTTAATCCAATGAGCCGCAAAAGTAATGACCTTAATGATCCTTTTTTTCTTAACAACTCTACTCGTTATAGCTATTGAAGATTTACAGAATAACTAAACTCACTGATTGCGGTTGCGCTCTTCCCACGCTTTTTGTTTATCACAAACAATTAAATAAGCACCCGATAAACCAACAGCAAAAAGCCCAAAGAATAAAACAGCTATAATAATATTCATAAAAACTCCTAAATAGTAGCGCGTTCTTCGATATAACTATTGTTTGTTTTAAGTAAAGAGATGTGTGCCAAGATGCTACTTCTGATATAACGAGGTAGTGATTTTCTTTTTGATTTCCACTTGGCATAACTACCTGTGTAATCAACCGCCAGTAGCCTTGCTGTAGCCAAAGGACCACCTGTAAGTTCTTCTAGTTCAACTAAAAGTGTTACTTGATCAACCACATTTACTCTCCAACTCAATTTCATTCAACAAGGCACGAAGTTCGTCTTGTTTCTGTTTACCAAACACTACATATCCGTCTAGCGTCCTCATAATTATCCGAGGATGGTTATCTTGTTGGTTTGGTGGTGGGGTGTGAATATAAAATTCACGATAATCTGAGTGAGCGTAGTCCACTACATTTCACTAAGAAAGAATTCTGACATCAAATTGTCTGTACTTTCTAAGTACTCAAGATGATCGATGAACGCTCGGTTGACCATATCAACTACTGCGTCATTATCACCAACAGCCGCCGCTAACTTAACGCTAATTAGAAATCGCATTAGGTCTCCGCGTTGCATCATAAACTGTTCAAATGTCATTTTTTCCATACATAACAGTATATAGGTATTACCTATTGTTGCAACATAAAATTAGCTAATCGGTGGCTTCTAGCGCCCACTTGCTCCGACCACTTTGAGTCCAACATTTGAATTTTTGCTTCATCAAAGTCGTGTTGCCTAATTGCTTCTTTTAGTTTCACAAATTTATTAAGCCTAGTTAGCCCGAGATTGAACGCCATGCAAACGACAACCGCTTGTTGTTGTTCGCTAAGAGTTACGTAAACTTCACTGCCCACATAATTGATAGCGTCTAAACGTGCTGTATCAAAATCGTTTTTTAGCATTAGCTCGGCTTCGTCTTGGTTAATGCCGCAGTCTTCTAAATTACGACCATACCCAATGCTTGTTTTGTTGGCGCTACACTTGTAGGGCTGAAGCACTAAGCCTTCGTCTTGACGCAGCCATTCAAGTGAAAAATCTTTTGTTGTTCTCATTTACCACCTCTCTATTACATCAAGGGAAACCCGGACAAAACCGTCATCACTATATTCAACGCTTGGGGCGTCTGTCGCCAACGAGCAGCGCAGTGTTGGTAATTGTTGAGCGTGTGTGCGAAGCGCAACCGTTCCGCTGTACCGCGCAGGGGGATCAGATACAACAGTTGAACCTGACAGCCCGACATACTGAACAAGCTGATTAGCAATCGCGCTGTCTGTTGATGACCTGTTGTAGTACTCACCAATACGTAGTGATGAATCAGTTGCGTTGTCTGAGCGTAGGCTTGGTATACGTAATGCAAATATTGTACTGCGCCCATCGAGTTGCCTAAAAAATGCAATCATCTCAGCGTAAGCAACGGTGGGAAGAGGAGGGAACCGGAATGTTCCTTCAATTCGTACACCACCAACGGACCGTGACTGCCGACGCATTGACCGAGAGTCTGCGACGAGGGTCGTGCGCCTATGACGTAGCTCAAAGCTTGTCGGTATAATTGTTGTTGGGAACAACGGGTAGGGTCCGTCGCTGTTTTGGAACGTAAATGTAGCCATTGTCCTTCCTTTTATTTAAGAGGGTTTTCAGACAGAAAATCCATAGCAGACCATAGGTCGTTAATTTCCCGATTCATCACCGTAACTTTAGCGTCAAATCCCGCCACTTTTTCAGTCACTATCTGAGCCGTTGCAACAATAGCTCTCGTAGTTTCAATTTCTTTATCTAATTCACTAACCTTTTCGGAAAGTAGTAATAGTGTTTGTTGTTGGTCGATGATGGTTTCAAGGTTTACACCTAACGTCGCTAATTTGCCTTGAAGCTGGCTAACATTATTATCTTCCAGGGCTTGCTTAATAAGCTGTATCTCACCTAAAAGCTCTTGCTTATTCGCTACAGTGCGTTCTTCCAAGGGCAGAATGTCAGGTATATATCTAGATTCAGCCGTTTCAAGCCGAGAGTAGAGACTACTAGCAGTCCAGACTCCACCACCGATAGTCGTCGCTAAACTTAAAAGTATGGCGATGTACACACCTTTAAATGACGTACCGCCTATTGTTAGCTCAGTATCTTCTAGGCTCATCCTTCACCCCCTGATGTTTCTTCGCACTCAAGCCCTGTGGTGAAGCAGATGTAGCCCAGGTAGGTGGGTCCAGTTAAATACAGCTCAGACTGCGCTCCAGCCTCTAAAATAACGGCGTCAGACATATAGATATCTATACCAAAGTCTCCAGTACCATTTAAATAAATAGACGACGCCGCGCTCCCCGATGCCCAGGCAATAGTTACGGCTTGATTGCTGGCGCTATAACTAAGTGTGTTTTGCTCAATTCTTGTATTATCATCCTGGGCTGCTTGGTTTAAATAGGCGACTGCTTCTGGGTTTGAGGATACCGCTATGTATGCGGCGGCGGTATTAGCTGTTGTCTCAATTGCCTCTAAACTTTGGTTATAAGCGTCAGCATCTTCTTGCGAAATGGACATGTCATTTGCGGCAACATACTCTTGAACCGCCGCCTGGTCATCAGGATTATCGGCAGCTTTGGCCATCTCATTAACTTCAACTACGGACAAAAGATCTACCACGACGTCCGTAAATTCATCTATGGCATTTTCGAGTTCTGCTAATTGGTCTTGTGCCTGTTCATCTAAGTAATCTTGTGCGCTTCCATAGGGTAGATAAGCCACCATTCCGTTTAAAGCATTACCGTAGGCGGTAACTTGCTCTTCAGAAATATAGGCTGTGCCTGATAACTGACCACTGCTTAAACCCGTTCCAGTATAAGCGTAACCTAAAGCCGCGCCAGTAATTAATATGCCGCGATCAATCTGACTTACTATGGCTCCCGATGTCACAATTAAATCATCTAGCTCACTTGTTTGAACTGCGGAACTTAGTAGACACAGACTCATCAGAGTCGCTATCTTGAGTGTTTTCTGTATCATTTTCGACTCCAATGTTTAGGATTGAGTTGTACCACTTTTGGGTATCGGTGTAGCGGGGTTTAGGGGGTTTCTTTGACCAGGTAGCTGTTCGTGTTACAGCTATTTCGCCGTAGTCAGGTATGTAAAGACTCGGTCTTGTTTTCATTAACAAAAAAGCACGTTTACCAACAATTAATTTACCGGACGAGATGAGGGGACAAGGTGTTCCAGAAACAAACAAAGACCTCCAAACCTTGATGTCGTCACACATCCGGGCAATACTGGCCACCGTCATGCCCTGCGTAAAAAGAAGCATAGCGTCTTTTCGGCGGTTACAGTCGTCATCCTTCTGGTAACTACCTTTGGTATAACCGATTAAGCCTGTTTGAATGCTCGTACCACTACCGCTCAGACAGGTTTCTGGTCCAGTACTCATATACGACGGAGCAATAGCACTACCAACAGGCATATTACTAGAGCTACCAGCCCCGTTGTACGTGTTGGTCACTGAATCATCTTTACTCTGATTGTTTGAGCTAACAGTGCTGTTGTTGGTGGATGTGTTCAATGACCCTGTTTGAATGTTCTCAGAGTCATTGTCACCTCCCATCGGTTCTGTTTCTTGTGCTGTACAAAGTCCACAAAAAGTAAAGAATAAGAAACCTTTTACGATAAGTTTCATGTCACAGCCCTCGTTATTACTCGTCAACGACTTCCGCTTCAACAACCTCAACAGACTTACCAATCCTAGCAACAAGATTTTCAATCGAAAGGTCGTGGATGGTGGCTTGGCGTTTTGCCTGAATAGCCATTTGAGTCGCTTGTTCGTGTAAACTTAACAGCTCTTTGGATTCATCACTTAACTCTGATACCGGGTATACAGTGTCGTTAATGGTTATTGTTTGTTCCTCTTGATCATTCGTGTTTTCTTCAGTCATGTTATTACTCCTAGCTTTTTTACTTTTGCCGATATCGGCCTTACGGTTATTGTTGTACCTATTATATAGGTATTACCTGTTAATTTAAGCCCAAATTCCTGCACATATATCTTGAACAATTTGAGCTTGCCCAGTAATGACAGTAGGTTCGCCATCAGCATCGTAACGAGACAGATGAGAAACGTGGTTAGATACAGCAGGTAATTCCGCATCGCCAGTGTCATCAAAAGTAATTTCCATCACAACCATCAAGGTTGGATTACCTTCGTTGGTGCTTGATGCCGCTGTTGAATCTTGCGCGGGGTATGTTTCACATCTTTGTAGTACTTCGGTTTTAGTTATAGCCATGTTGAATCTCCTTTAGAGATAGTTAAGTTATGCGCTTTCAAGCGCGGTAATTCTTGCTTCAAGTTCTTGGATTGTTTTGACCAATATAGGAATTAATTTTGATGGGTCAATAGTTTGGTAATGAGGATTGCCGTCTGCATCCAAAGCATCTTTTTCACCAACGACAGCTTCTGGAACAATTGCCGCTACTTCGTGAGCAACAAAGCCCTGTATTGCAGTATTGTCAGCATCTTCAATCCAATTAAAAGTGCAGGGATTTAAAGCCAAGGTTCGACTTGTTGCGCTAGATAAAGGCTGTATGTTTTCCTTTAATCTGTAGTCAGACGCTCCACCGTATTGAGTGCCATAAACATTGTTAGTAATTTGACCACGTACAGTTCCATTGGCTTGCCTAAACACCATGTGGTAGTTGTAAGCTGTACCTGCCGACAATGCTCCATAGGAGTTGATATTAGGCGTACCGATAGCACTGCTATGAGAGCCAGATATTGTCACTGTCCCACCTATTGTTGCATTACGGCTAGTATAAAAATTCCTATCAGCATTCCAACCACCTACCGTTTGCCCTGCGGTCGCAGAATATATGTGGTATCCAGTAGTGGTTATACCATTTTCATTTGCAGTTCTTAAACCAATATACCAGTAGTTATTAGTAGTGTTTTTGTAGCGAATCATTGCCTCGCCACTACCGCTACTTTCAACTCTCATATAATTATGACTGGGTTTACTTGAGGTTAAGTCACCGACAAAAGTAGCAGATGCCCCTGTGAAGTTTCTACTAGAGTCTATTATTGTAGTTGAGCCAATTTTATAAACACTTCCAAGAATATTATTAGCACCGACTTGCGATGCGTTTACATTCCCATCTACTTGTAAATTGTTATAAACCTTTACGTCAGTAACGCCAGAACCTTCACAGATAGAGAATACTTTTGCGGTTAAATCCTCATTGTTGTAGAACCTTATACCACCATATTGTGCTTGTGCGCCCATGCGAATGCCAGTGTGCCACCTCAAGTCTAGTTTTGAGTAGAAGCCGCCAACATTCTCTAAGTTAGTGCCAATGTAATAGTTTCCTAGAGCATCAGAATTACCGCCCCCAAACAAAAGTTTGTAACCCGCGTTATCATAAGCATTATCTGTCGCAACGCCTCCTGCTTGAAGAGTACCTGTGAAATTACCTTGTGCCGCTGTAATATTTCTACTAGCGTTTATGACTGTAGTTGAACCCATTAACAGGCTTCCACGATTAACGCTTACATTACCGTTAGCAGAAGCAGTTAAAGATATTACTGAGTTAGAGGCTCCGCCTGAGTAAAGTTTTAAATCAACTGCTGCCTTTAATCGCAAGTCACCCGCTGAAGTGTAAATATAACGAGACCCCGCCCAATCTGCGTTTGAGTAACTTGAGCCAATTGAACCTATTATAAGTCTGTCATTATTATTGTTTGCTATATGAAATTCTGAGTAGTAAGCCGCGACAGTGTTTTGTACTATTCCCCAGACACTGTTTGAAGTTGTTACAGTTGAACCATTTGTCGGAACATGCCCTACTTGGCTATAGGCATAAGCTGTGTTCCAGTTAGTAGAGTTGCCCCCTGTTGCTGTAATTGTTCCTGTACTTGTAATAGCTCCACTAGAGATAGTTCCGATGTTCGTTAGGTTTCTACTAGAATCTATTACTGTGGTGGTTCCCACCATCAAGTTGCTACTTTCTAGTCTTACATTTCTTCCTCTAAAATAATAAGTTCCAGTATCGGAAGGCTCACCCCAGTAAACATCTTTGCCAGTTTCATAGTTATAAACACCTGAAATATTGGCATTGCCTGATTCGTGCGGAATTCTCCAATAGCCAGTACCGCCATCAATTCTTAAAGGAGGAGTTGTTACGCTAATGAAGTCTCCGCCACCCCCACCGTATGCGCTTGTAGCTGTAATAGCACCGCTAGAGATAGTGCCGATGTTTGTTAGATTACCCGCGTTAGTAATCCTTTCCACGTTGTTAGTGTATACGCCACCTTGACCTGCGTATAAAGCTCCATAGGAGTTGATACTTCCGCTTGTATTTGTTATGGCTCCTGCGGCTGTTATAGCCTGACTATTAATAGTGCCATTTATCGTCCAGTTGCCAGAGGTAGACATAAGCGTTGCATTTGCATCGTTACCAGACGGCCTAAACTGCAACGCACTAGAGCTGACGGCAGGACTGGCGGCAATGTCCCACATAACGCTACCGCCACTCGTTAATCGCGTGTAAGCCCAAGAGCCGCCCCCATCTATTTCAATGCGAGTTGAAGCGTAGAAAATTCTACTGGAGCTTATTACTGTGGTAGTGCCTATCTTGAAAACATTTCCAAGAACATTATTAGCACCGACTTGGGACGCATTTATATTGCCAGACATTTGAATGGCGTTACCGCTTAAAGTAGTGCCATCATAAGTAAGCCCTGACTCTGCGTTTAACGTGTTTGCTGTTCCGCTACCTGTAATAAGTCGGTTATCAGCGTTGCTGTTAATTGTTGTGCTACCGACACCTGTTAGGTTTGAGCCGTCACCATAAAATGCACTTCCTGTAATTGTAGATGGAGTATCTAGCGCACCTGTCTCCATATTTATATTAAATTTAGTTGCGCCATTCCATTTGTAAAGTATTTTGTCAGGAGAACCTTGAACGTAAAAAATGCCGTAAGTAGGGTACGAGTCTCTACTAATAGCCCAGATAGTAGAATTAGGCGAACCACTAGCCGCACCGAAAGAAGCACCGCTAAATGATGGTGCTGTGATATTCCTACTAGCGTCTATTACAGTAGTGCCGCCGCTACCCATTTGCAAACTGGTGTAAATTCTTACGGCTGTGGAGCCTTCACCAATAGACATTATTTTACTGGTTAAATCTTCGGTGGTGTAGAACCTTATACCACCATAGCTTGCTTGTGCGCCCATGCGAATGCCAGTGTGCCACCTTAAATCTAGTTTTGAGAAATTGCCACCAACATTCTCTAGGTTAGTACCGATGTAGTAATTAGCTTGAGAATCACTAGTGCCGCCTCCAAACAGCAATTTGTAACCCGCGTTATCATAAGAATTATCTGTCGCACTGCCTCCTACTTGAAGAGTGCCTGTGAAATTACCTTGTGCCGCTGTAAGGTTTCTACTGGCATCAATTACTGTGGTGCCGTTCATCTTTAACGGGTTTAATAAATCTACATACCCGCGATAAATCCGCATTTGCTCTTGCCAACCTGCGCCATTATTAGCCCAGAAACCTTGGTATGTTCCGGTTGTATCAATAGCCGCATGAGGAGTATTTCCAGACCCTTGCCATAATGAAGTTGCTCCATTTCCGTCAAGATATAGAACCCTTGAAGAGGTGCTTCGCATTGTGTTTTGAAAAGCCGTTCCTCCCGGAGTCGTGTCAGCGCCAGTTGCGTTAAAGGTTGTAGCTGTTATAGCCCCACTAGAGATAGTGCCGATGTTTGTTAAATTACCTGCGTTAGTGATTCTCTCTACAGAATTAGTATAAACACCTCCTTGTCCTGCATATAAAGCACCGTAAGAAGTTATGCTTCCCGCTGTTGATGAAACAGACCCTGCCGCAATACCTGCCGCTGTGATAGACCCGCTATTAATTGTCCCAATATTGGTTAGGTTTCTTGCCGCACTAACAATCTCTTGACCGCCCATGCTTAACGTCCCTGCAAAGACGTTTGTACCTGTAGCCGTTACTTGTAATTTTGTAGCGCCACCGACAGCAAGCAGGGTTGATGTGGATGAATTTAATACGGCTTGGCTTGTAGATGGGAAACTAAGATAACTATTGTTCGTGTCCTTGCTGTAATAAACTCTGGCTTTTACGTCAGTTAAAGTTTCAAAGTTACTATTGCTAGTAATCGCGCCTGTCATCGCCCCGCCCGATAGAGGCAAGAAAGAACCTGAATTTATGTTTGCAAGAACATAGGCTTTGATGGATTGCTGAGTTGCTAAAGCTGTTGCGCTGTTACTAGACATATTATCTTGATCTAGTATGTCAGTGATAGATACTGAGCCAGTGCCAGATAAAGAGTTAAATTCTATAGCGCCACCCACATCTAAACTAGGTGTAGTCAGCTTGTGACTGAAATCAAACTTGTCGTTAGTTGAGTCCCATAAGATAGTGGCGTTAGTTGTGGAATTAACCGCATCCTGAATGGTTATTCCTGCACCGTTAGCATTCGCTGATGAGTCTCCAGTAGAATAATTTAGGGTAATGTTTTTATCTTTTACAACAAGGTTATCACTATCAACAGTTGTAGTTGTTCCATCGACTTGAAGGTTTCCTGCAATAACGACCGTCCCAGTATCGTTACCATGAGCAGCAGGGTCAATAGTAAACGTAGCAGGGCCGCGCAAGTAGCCGCTTAACGTGATGTTTGTGTTAGCTATATCGGAGCGTAAAAACTTAGTTGAGTCTAAGTTATCTAACGTGTCGGCATTACCGCCTGTAGACGTCACACCTGTTACTAGCTCGTTCGCTTCAAACGTAAAGACCATAGGCTGACTTATATCGTCGGCAGCCTGGAACACCGAACCTACGCTACTCACTGACACTCTAATATAGAGATCAGTACCATCTGCTACGTCTTGGCTGGCTCCTGATGTAAATGTTTTGGTGTCTGTTGTGTTGAGGTGATACACATAATAGGTATACCCGTAGTAAGACGACAGGTCGTACTGAGACATTTCTAAAACCTGAGTTTTAGCGTCCGTATAGGTACTACCGTTGGTTGATACTTCATAAGTGAGTGTAAATTGACGTCCTGACCCGGCTGCTACATTTGTTGTGCTGTAGAAGAAGTTATTAAACCTAAATTCTACATCGATGTCTGCTGTACCATGCTCGAAAAGATCACCAGATGTACCAAGCACTTTCGACCCACCAGAGGCGCGTGTGAAGCTTCCTGATCCAGTTTTAAAATCACCGTTACTACCGCCGACCGAAGTTGCTAACGCGCCATAGATTGAATCAAGTGCGTCCTGAGATAACATGGCACGGGTAATACCACCAGACGATACAGTCGTTGCTTCAAGGTTACCTAATACCACTAAATCATCGTTTACTGTGATCGAGTCAGCCGTGATGTTTCCAGTGACAGTCAGCTTCTCGTTGGTGGGGTTAAAGAACAAACTATCTTTAAGGCTGAACTTACCGCTTGAGTCTAAATAGAAGCCTGTATTTGCGTTGTTAAATGTTCCTGTCCCAGTGAACAGCTTAGTAGCATTAATTGTTATACCCGCTACATTGCCGCCATGTAGATTACCCGTTGTGATCGTACCCAGGTTGGCGTCTATAGCGGAAAGACTATTAACAGTTATGTGGTCAGCACCGATGCTTCCATCAACAATTAAATCGCCCGACAGAAAGTTGTCAACGGCGGTGCCCCAAGCTGTAGAACCACGAACATAGGCCGCTTGGGTATCAGGTGTTGTTGCTGTGTTTGTTACGACTAGTTGATCATGCTCAATAGGCGCTCTATCAAACTGTGTTTCAAATACTGAATCCGATGGCGCGGCGACGCTCGTGCCGCTTGTTATTGTGTATCTAAAAAAGCTTGCGTATTTAACTTCGGCTTCTTGTTGAGCCGTGGCAATAGCTGTGTCTTGAACTGACACCCAGGCGCTTCCACTCCAGCGATAAAGCTTATTACCATCGTCAGTATCTACCCAAAGGTCACCTGTGCCTTCAGCCGTTGGCGCAGCATTTTGGTAAAAGGTTGTTACTTTACCGTCTGCTTTTGCATCTGCGTCCGCAGCGTCTTGTAGTGCAGTTGCAATTGCTGAATCTTGCGTTGCGACCCAAACGCCTGAACGTCGAGTATAAATCTTATTACCGTCATTAGTGTCAAACCAAAGGTCACCTTCACTCGCAACACTTGGTGCGGCGTCTTGATAAAAACTGTCAATCTTACCGTCTGCGGCTGCTTGCGAGGCGGCGGCGTCTGCTATCGCGGTTGTAATACCCGCGTCTTGTACCGACGCCCAATTACTCCCGTCCCAGACGTAATGCTTGTTGCCGTTGTCCGTGTCGAACCATTGATCGCCGGTGTTGTGTGCAGTACCACTAGGCGCGGTAGTTTGCCTATAGATTACATTAGCTGTCGCGCCCTCATCTATGCCATCAACTTTTGTGCCTATCGGAGAAGTCAAAGCCGGGACAGCTTTAGTGGTATACACATATGCGCTTGGCATAGCTGTGCCGCTAACAGACACCAAAACGTATCGAAGCCTGACATCGTATGTGACACCACTTAAACCAACCGGAAATTTAGCGGAGGTTTCATTTGCTAAATCAGTGATAGTTATAGTGTTGTAGTTATTGGCGTTTTGCACACTCCACGAGATTTCTACTTTACTGGCTTGGTCTGGTACACCACTAAAAGGAACCTC
>Ga0209816_1000659_pt1 | contig 27057 bp, 30 predicted proteins | sample CoawatmetaG01DNA_FD_187509 | JGI IMG/M metagenome (GOLD analysis project Ga0209816, IMG submission 187509) | Marine microbial communities from the West Antarctic Peninsula - Coastal water metaG017-DNA (SPAdes) (version 2) | ecosystem: Environmental > Aquatic > Marine > Coastal ...
GAGATGTTACCGAATTATTTTGAACATGTTCAAGGTAGTGCAGATATCGAAGCATTATTAACAGATCGTGGCTACACTTTAGTCGCCAGGTTGTCCCAAGATCGCTTATATATACATCAGCCTAAGCAAGTCTAAATAAACTCAGTAACTCAGTAGTTGAGCGGTTTACCCCATATTAACTTGCTTCAAAACATCTCAGAAATCTAGTCTATAGTTATAGGTAAAGTGTGAGGTGTTTTAGTCTATGAGTTGCTTCTCGATAACGAAAAATGGGTTGGTGTTGGCTATTATATTAGCCCAGGGGGCCTGCTCTTTGGTCTCCATCAGCGCCTATGACAGTAGTGCCGACAAAGCCATCACTAAACTCCACAAACAAACGGCTGAGTTTTTGCCGAGTCCACCAAGGCTGATGAGCTTGGATGCGGCTATTCCCATCATTTACCCTTCTATCAAAATTCCAAAGTTTCTATAAGTGGCCTGTTAGTGAGGGCTAGGGCCATGGCCGATAATAACTTAACAGTTTCTCAGTTAAAGTTATTGTCTTCCAACTACGCGGATTTGGCACAATTACACCAGTTAGGTTGTTTTACCCCGGTCCAGGTGAGTGAATTGTGGGCATCTTTTGATGCGAGTTTTAGTGCTATTTTAAAGCTTGAATTGGCCAAAAAGTATGCTCGGTAAGCAGGGTAAGCAGGGTAAGCGAGGTTTGAATGAATAAAATTAAGGATGATTTAGGTTCGTTGTTATTGGCCGAGTTTCTTGTACAGGCATCTTCTAATAGCTTCATTAGCCATCATAGGGTATCTACTGATACACAAGGTTTAGCTGAGGAATTAGAAGCCATTAATGCCATGGCTATTGCTGGCGAACTATCAGAAGAGCAAGCTGTTATCCATAAGCAATTACGGCTTAATGCCTTTAAAATGACGTTGTTGGCCATTGAGGGTGTTGATGATATTGTGCTTGAGCGGGCATTGGATGGAATGGGTAAGGTTATACGACGGTTTTATGGGAACTAACCGATGACCATTGCTCATCACTTTGCTGTTAATGGGCTGGTTGCCAGTGGCATGTGTGCCTTCTGGCGCGAAGGTGGCGGGGCGTCCTTGCCCCGCAGTTTGCGCCCACTTCCATGTTGGCAAACACTGCTTTTTGGACGGGACGTCCATGCCCCGTAGTTTGTGACCGCATCCATGCGGAATAATACAAAACGGTGTTGTCATTAAAAGATGAAGAAGGCTAGGCCAATGCCAAAAAGCAGATGTTGTCTTGACTTCCTTGTCTTTAAATTGCAATCCGTTTGCAGTGGTATAACTCACTAGGTGTGAAGCCTGATGAGTTATTTAAAGTGTAGTATGGATTTAGGGGTTTGCAAAAATAAGACAGTTGACAGCCTCTTTGAGCTTGCAAAGGTTGGAGGGGTAACCGCTCTAGAAAAATACAATAACGAGGTGTGGGGATTTAAGCGTTAGCAAGAAACGAGGCGGCAGGGCCGCCCCATGGGGTTTAGTACTTATAGCTTTCTGGCTTAAACGGGCCATCAAATGGCACATTAATGTAGCCCGCTTGAGTAGTGGTGAGCTTGGTCATTACCCCACCAAAACCTGCCACCATGTCCGCTGCTACTTCTTCGTCTAGCTTCTTAGGTAATATTCTTAGCCATAGGTTGGCTTTTTTGTCGGCTTCGCTTAAATCTGCAAACTTGGCGTCCCAAAGGTGCATTTGCGCTAACACTTGGTTGGCGAAAGAGCCGTCCATAATGCGTGATGGGTGACCTGTGGCATTACCTAGGTTAACTAAGCGGCCTTCAGCTAAAAGCAGAACAAAATCAGCTTTATTGTGATCAGCGGCACGGTACACTTTGTGTACTTGAGGCTTCACTTCTTCAAATTTCCAGTTCTCACGCATAAAGGCGGTGTCGATCTCGTTGTCAAAGTGACCAATATTACACACCACTGCACCGTTTTTAATGGTCTTAAGCATGTTGGCATCACACACATTGGTGTTGCCGGTGGTGGTAACAATAATGTCTGTGGTGCCCATTAAAGTGGTATTGATACAGCTCATATCACCCGTGTTAACGCCGTCTAGGTAGGGTGACACCACCTCAAAGCCATCCATACAGGCCTGCATGGCACAGATGGGATCAATTTCGGTAATTTTAACAATCATGCCTTCTTGACGAAGAGATGCTGCTGAACCTTTGCCTACGTCGCCATAACCCACTACAAGGGCTTTTTTACCTGCTAGCAGATGGTCTGTAGCACGCTTGATAGAATCGTTTAACGAGTGACGACAGCCATACTTGTTGTCGTTCTTACTTTTAGTGACTGCGTCGTTAACGTTAATGGCAGGTACTTTTAAAGTGCCCGCTTCTAACATTTCTTGTAAGCGGTGAACGCCAGTGGTGGTTTCTTCAGAAATACCGTGGCAATTGGCCAAAATTTCTGGAAATTGGTTGTGCAGCATGGTGGTTAAATCACCACCGTCGTCTAGGATCATGTTAGCGCCCCAGTCTTTGCCATCTTGCACGATGGTTTGCTCAATGCACCATTCTGCCTCTTCTTCTGTTTCGCCTTTCCAGGCAAATACAGGGATTCCTGCAGCAGCGATAGCTGCAGCCGCGTGGTCTTGGGTAGAGAAGATGTTGCAAGAAGACCAGCGCACTTGTGCACCTAAATCCACCAATGTTTCAATCAGCACAGCGGTTTGAATGGTCATGTGGATACAGCCCATCACCTTAGCATTGGCCAGTGGCTTTTGTGCAGCGTATTTAGTGCGCAATGCCATTAGGGCAGGCATTTCAGTTTCTGCGATGTCAATTTCCATACGGCCAAATGGGGCTAAAGAGATATCGGCAACCTTGTAATCGGTGAAGTCAGTCATTGGTAAAGCGTCCATAGGTTAAAAATTTGGAAATATTATACGCTAGTAAACATCTCCTGCCGATCGAAAAACGGGGTTATTTTTCTTTTCAGCTTCATCTTTACTTTCATTTACGTCTACCCCACTTGCGCCTATGTACTGTGCAGCTAGGGTGTCGGTGGCTTTAACAAAACTGGTAACGTCGGTGCCTACAGCCACAAAGGTGGCACCCAAGGTAAGGTAGTGCTGTACAAGTTCGGGCACAGCCATGAGGATGCCTGCCGCTTTACCTGCAGCGACTATTTGCTTAATGGCACCGCAGATAGCCGTTTGTACCGGTTCGGCTGTGGGCTGGCCCAAATAACCCATGTCGGCGGCCAGATCTGCTGGGCCAATAAACACGCCATCAATGCCATCCACGCTCAGTATGTCTTTAAGGTTGTCTAACCCTCTTTGGGCTTCAATTTGCACTATCAGGCACACTTGGTCATTGGCTGTTTGTAGGTAATCTGCAATGCGGTTATGGTGAGAAGCGCGTGCTAAAGCAGCGCCTACGCCTCGAATGCCTTTTGGGGGGTAGTTCATGGCCTGTACCAGCTGTGTTGCTTGCTCAGCCGTTTCTACCATGGGTACCAATATGGTTTGGCAGCCTATGTCTAATAGTTGTTTGATCATCCATGTTTCGCCTACCGGTGGGCGAATAATAATATTAGAGGCAGACCCCTGCAAGGCGTGCATTTGGCTTACCAGTGAGGTGATGTCGTTGGGGCCGTGTTCAGCGTCTATGACGAGCCAATCAAACCCTGCACCACCAGCAATTTGTGCAGCGTTAGGGCTGCCCATTGCCAGCCAAAAGCCAACTTGTTGCTGGCCTAAAAAAAGCTTTTGCTTAAACTCATTAATGGGTGCAGGCATAGGTATTCCTTTTAAAGCCAGTTAACTAAATGACACATTAAAAGCAGCAGCTTACTTGGCCGAAGTCGCCAAAGTCGGCTTCAATTAACGTGCCTTTTTGGGTTTCCACGGGCCTAATAAAGGAGCCAGATAGAACAATTTCCCCCGCCTTTATGCTATCACCATATTGATTTAAGCGCTCGGCTAACCAGGCAATGCCTAAGGCAGGTTGGTTCAGTACGCCAGCGCCTAATCCAGTTTCTTCCACTTCGCCGTTGGCACTTACAATAGCACCAATCCAACGCATGTCTATTTGGCTTGGGTCTGTATGCTGGGTGCCTAACACTAATCCTGCATTGGCTGCATTGTCAGAAATAGTATCGAATACATTACGGGCTATGCCAGTTTCTGGGCATGTTCTGTGAATGCGTGTGTCTAAAATTTCCAACGAGGGCACAAGGTAATCTGTGGCCTCTATCACTTGTTCTACGCTAATTTTCTCACCGCAAAGGTCATGCTTCATCACAAAAGCGATTTCTGCTTCTACTCTAGGCTGGATAAACCGCTGCTGAGGGATAGTGCCACCACTTTCAAATAACATGTCATCAAACAAGATGCCAGAATCTGGAATAGCAATGTTTAACGCGGCTTGCATAGCTTTAGAGGTAAGGCCGATTTTATGGCCTATAATACGTCGGCCGTGGTTTAGCTTATGTGCAACCCAGCCAGCTTGAATGGCATAGGCGTCATCCATGGTCATGTTAGGGTAGGCCAAAGAGATTAACCCGGTTTGTTGGCGGGATTGTTCTGCAGCGTCTAAGCGCTGGGCAGTTTCTAAAATCTGTTGTGGGCTAAGCGGCATAATTTAAACCTCGTCCACAACGCTATTGCTTAGGCAGCCGATGCCTTCAGCTTCCACTTCTATGATGTCGCCAGGCTTTAAATACACGGGTGGATCTAGGCGTGCACCAGAACCTGTGGGTGTGCCAGTAACAATAATGTCTCCGGGGGCCAAGGTGGTAAAAGTGGAGATGTAGTTAATAATGTAACGAAAATTAAACATCATACGGCCAGTACGGTCTTCTTGGCGTAATTCACCATTCACCTTAGTGGTCAAGCGAATATCTGCAATTTGGCTTTCATCTTTGTAAGCTACCATCCACGGGCCAATAGCGCCGCTGGAATCAAAGTTTTTGCCTTGGGTCACGTTAAACTTAGCGTGGCGTACCCAGTCTCTTAAGGTGCCTTCGTTACATAGGCTTATGCCAGCGATATGGTCTAATGCCGTGGCCTTAGGGATGTGGCGCCCACCTTTACCCATGATAATGACAACTTCACCTTCGTAATCTAACTGGCTAGATGCATTGGGGCGCACTAGTGGGGTGTTGTGGCCAGTAAATGAGCGAGCAAAACGAATGAACATGGACGGAAAGGGTGGTGCTTCTTGGCCGTCTTTGTACTCTTCGTTACGGGATGGGTAATTGACGCCAATACAAATAAGTTTTTCAGCGTTATTAATTGGGATTTGGTAAGTGAACTCCCCCAGTTTAAAATCATCACTTTGGCCTTTGGCCGCTTGTTCTAAAACAGGTAGCTTCCCTGCTTCAATCACGTCTTTTAAGGTAGGGTACTGGGCAGCAAAGGTGTTGCTTAGGCTTATAAAACCTGTATCGGTGACAATGCCATAGTGGCTTTTTTGGTCTGCCGTAACTGTGGCAAATTTTGGGTAAGTATTCATGCTCATTCCTGTTTATTCTACGCTTAATTATTTAGCCAGCTGAGGGGGTTGGTGCCCAGCCATAGCAAAACAAATATTCTTGGTTTCCATATAAAATTCAAATGACCAGTCGCCGCCATCACGGCCAATGCCTGAGGCCTTCACACCACCAAAGGGGGCGGGCAAATGGCGTGAGTTTTCAGAATTAATCCAAATCATGCCAGCATGTAGTTGGTCAGCAATGGCCCAGCAGCGCTCTACATTCTGGCTCCATAGGTAACCTGCTAAGCCGTAGTCAATGTCGTTGGCTATGGCTATGGCGTCGGCATCGTCTTTAAAAGGAATGGCTGTTAATACGGGGCCAAAGATCTCTTCTTGAGAGATGCTCATTTGGTTATGGGCCTGGGTAAAGAGTGTGGGTTGCACATAACAGCCGGCTAACCCATCTTCTTTTTTGCCACCGGCGGCAATGGTAGCGCCTTCAGCTTTGGCTGCTGCGAAGTAAGATAATACTTTGGCTTCATGTTCTGGGTGGATAAGCGGACCAATTACCGTGCTTGGGTCTAGTGGGTGTCCTACTTTAATCCGGTTGGCGCGGTCTGCCACCATGGCACAAAAGGTGTCATAAATGCTTTCTTCTACCAATAGGCGAGAAGACGAGGTGCAGCGTTCGCCATTAAGTGAGTAAATCATAAAGGCCGCGGCATCAGCTGCTTTGTCTAAATCGGCATCTGCAAAAACCAATACAGGGTTTTTACCACCTAATTCAAAGTGAGCACGCTTAAGGGTGTCTGCACCTTGTTTTTGAATTAACGAACCCGTGCGGGTTTCACCAACAAAGGCGATGGCTTTAATTAATGGGTGTTCGGTGAGGGTTTTACCTGCATCTTCTCCCATGCCGTTAACCAGGTTCCATACCCCTTTAGGTAAGCCAGCGTCTTCAGCAATTTGCACTAATAAATTGGCGGTTAGGGGTGAAAATTCAGCGGGTTTATGCACAATGGTGCAACCTGCAGCCAGCGCTGGGGCAATTTTCCAAGTAGATAACATAAATGGAGTATTCCACGGGGTAATTACGCCCACAGGGCCAATGGGGTAGCGTTTGGTGACGTTGACTTGGCCTTGGGCGTACAGCGATTGGCCATCTTGGGCTTGTACGGCTTTGTCAGCAAAGAAACGAAAGTTTTCGGCGCCTCTTAGGGCGGCTTTAGCCATAAATTTAATGGCCTGACCGGTATCTATACATTCCAATAGGGCAATTTCATGAGCGCGAGCTTCTATGCCGTCTGCTACCTTGTGAAGAATCTTTTGCTTTTGTTTACCGCCCATGGCTGCCCATGGGGCAAACGCATTATGTGCGGCTTGTGCAGCAAGGTGTATATCGGCTGCTTTGCCATGGGCTACTTTGGTAAGGGGTTTTAGATCTATGGGCGATAAGCTTTCGAACCAAGTGTTATCTAATGCCGCTTGTTGTTGGCCGTTGATGTGGTTTAACACACCACCACTAAACTGCGCCAAGTAACCCGCTGCATCGCTTTGGTTTTGTTCAAAACTGCTCATTATATGTTTCCTTTATCGGGGCTAGAGGCCTTGGCAGCGTTTCGAATACGCGGGTGCATGGCATTAGTTTTCCAGCTGAGTGGGGTGTTAATTTCCCGCACTTCTATGGAAAGGGCAAAGTAAGGTTGGCTCAATTGCGCTGCTAAAAATTCGTTCATGGTGGTATTAATGGCTTCACCAAGGCGTTCTTTGTCGGCTTGGCTGCGGCCTAAACCAATGCGAATAGAGGTGTCGATAAAGCTGTTCTGTGGCAGTAAATCGGCTACAGCGTAGTGGTCACATTTTATGGCGCGCACACGCACCGCACCCAGTTCAAATAAGCCAGTGGCGATGCCAGTAGTGTGGATGGCGCGGCATAAGCCATCAAAATCAACCTGAGGCTGGAGGTTAGCGGAATATTCCATGGTAACGTGGGGCATGGTTTTGTCTCTTTGTTGTTTGGGCTGTTGGTTACAGCAAACTAATTAATATGTTAACTAAATTTTTAATGTGATGCAAATGATGATTTCTCTTTTAAAACGCATCCCTTTGGTCTTTGCAAAGACGAGGTTTAAAGGTTTAGCATGAGGATAGGTGGTTAACTTGTTTAGTAATGTGTTCTAAGCCCGTATAATGATTACTAATTGCCACCTTACCCTGTTCTTTAACCGTTACCTTAATCCTTAGAGATTCACTATGCAGCCCACTAAAACAGACCGTGCTTTGCCTTTGGCTCTATTAAGAGCACGGGAAACTGTGATGTCGCCTATTCGGCGAGTGCTTAAAAACCATGATGTCACTGATCAGCAGTGGCGGGTATTACGAGTGTTACATGAAAATGGCATAATGGATGCTAAGGAACTGGCGAAAAGTGCCTGTGTGCTTGCACCTAGCCTCACCCGAATTATTAAGCACTTAGAGCAAAAAAATATGCTCACACGCTGTGCTGATGGCAAAGATGGTCGCAGAGTATTATTGGATATTTTGCCTTCAGGTGCCCAGTTAATCGAGTCTGTTACCCCAGAAGTGCAGGTGATTTATCAGGGCCTAAATGATAAGTATGGTGCTCAAAAGATGAGTGACTTATTGGACCTTCTCCACGATGTGGTAGAACTTAAGTAGGACTGGGTGTTCCCCTAAACTAGGCCCTTGGCAATATTCTGCGAGACAATGTGTGCGCCTGTCCATGCGTTTTGAAAGTTAAATCCGCCGGTAATGGCGTCGATATCCAACACTTCCCCTGCAAAATAAAGCCCAGGTAAGCACTTGCTCTCAAAGGTTTTGAAGTTGATCTCTTTAAGGGATACGCCTCCTGCGGTAACAAATTCTTCTTTAAATGTACTTTTGCCTTGTACGTTAAACACAGCCTGTGTGAGTTGTTTGGTGAGGGTCTCTAATTGTACTTTGTTGATATCTGCCCAGCGTGCGTCTTCGGTGATGCCAGATGCTAAAACAAGTTTATGCCACAGCCGTTTAGGTAAATTAAATTGAGTAGACTTGAACGCTGTTTTTTTAGCGAGTTCTTGTTTTGAGTTTTTTAACATGTCTAAGCAGTCTTCAAACGATTGTCGGATAAAGTTAACTTCTATTTTAAATCTGTACTCGCGTTTTGCTATTTCTAAGGCGCCAAATGCTGATAGCTTTAAAATAGCAGGGGCGCTCATGCCCCAGTGAGTAATAAGTAAAGGCCCTTCACTGTATAAATTTGTACCAAGAATTTTAACTTCTACGTTTTCTGCAACGACTCCAGGGATGTCCTTTATACGCTCATCGCTTATTTTGAAGGTAAACAACGAGGGCACTGCTTTAGAGACGGTATGACCTAAGCCTTCTAAAAGATCCCAAATTTTGCTGCTGCTGCCTGTGGCGATGACTATTTTTTTGGCTGAAAAAGAGCCTTGAGATGTGTCTAGATAAAATAGACCGTCTGCAGTTTTGAGGGATTTTAGCGAGTGGCTGTAAAGTACGTCTACATGATATTTATTTGCTTCATTTAAAAAGCAATCAACGATGGTTTGCGACGAGTTTGAAGCAGGAAATATACGCCCATCTTCTTCAATTTTTAGCGCTACGCCGCGGTCTTCAAACCACGCGATGGTGTCGCCTGTCATAAATTGGTGAAACGGGCCTAATAGCTCTTTTTCACCACGTGGGTAGTTTTGCACCAATTCTGAAGGGACAAACTCGGCATGTGTGACATTACATCGGCCTCCTCCAGACACCTTAACTTTAGTTAAGCCTTTTTGTCCACGTTCTAAAATGGCTACTTTTAAGTGGGGCGCTTGTTTTGCGATATTGATGGCAGCAAAAAAGCCTGAGGCTCCTCCACCAACAACAATAATGTCTTTTTCGATCATATTTAAAATTACACTGGAATTAATACGTCAATAACACGTTGGGGGGATTATAGGCTCCTGTATAGGCGCCATCAATAGGCGCCGTAAAGAGAGTGCTTTGCAAAGGCGAGAGCCTGGAAGAGGATAAAAAACGAGAACTAAAACGAATGAAAATGAGTGCAGTAGGGCTAAGGGGAGACAAAGGGACAGCACAGTGCCCGCCGGATGATTAATCCGGTTCAAACACTACATTCACTTGTCCGGTGCCAGAGCTTGGGAAGTATTCGCCAATGATCTCGCCCTTGCCTTGGTACTGGTCCCAACCTAACGCACCGTAAAGCATGGCGGTGTCGTGCATGCCTCCTTCGCCGTTGCACTTCTGGGCGTATTCGGGAAGCATCTTCAGGAAGGTGGCGTGGTCTCCGCTAGTCCATAAATCTAGTACGTGTAGATCCATTTGGCGGTTGAATTCACTGGATATAGTAAAGGTGCCGTTATTGGCAGCGTAGTCTTCGTTGGCCCATATTTTATGAGACAAGGAGCCAGAGGCTAATAATAATACCTTGCTGTCACTTTCTTCTGCGGCTTCTTTAATGGCTTGGCCCATTAACCGTGACGATTCAATGCTGTGCACGCTGCACCAAGCCGCAATAGACACCACCTTTAGGGATGAGTCTTCATTCATATAGCGCATGGGCACTAAGGTGCCATATTCTAAGGTTAATGACTCAAGCTGATGGGACAGCGCATGTACGCCTTTGGCTTGGGCTTTTTCAGCAATAAGATCACCTAACTCTGGGTTGCCTTCATATTCGTATTTTAAGTTTTGAATAAAATGGGGAAACTCATGGCTGGTGTAGTTGCCTTTAAAGCTGGCTGCGGAGTTCACGTGATAACCAGCGTTTACTAGCCAATGGGTATCTAACACAATAACAGTATCGGCTCCCAGCGCTTTAGCTCGGGCTACAATTTCTGTATGGCCATCAATGGCCTGCTTACGTTTGCCAAATATAGGCCCTGGTTGCTCTGACATGAGCATTGTAGGTACGTGAGTAATTTTTGCAGCTAAGACGATGTTCCCCATGGTGTTCTCCTTTTGGTAGGTGAAATGTTATCTGTAAGGTTAAAGTAAGCGAGGGTCTGGTTCTAGGCCCACTAGGTGGCGGCCATAGATCTGTTTACACACATCATAATCAGTATAGGCGTGGGCAGCGGTCATGTGGGAATCCCTAAACAGTCGCTGAGCTTCATTGCTTAAGAACCATGCATTAGCGCCACTAGATTCAAACAAACGATCTACTGCAGCAACACACATTTTAACGGCATACGCTTGGTTGGTGCGCCATTGAGCTAGTTGGTCAGCATTGGGAAGCGCCTGTTGAACACCCATTTGTGCTAGGTCATTCCAGTCTTTTTCTAGCAGGGCGCGGGCGGCATTAATTTGGTGCTTTGATTCTGCTAAGCGCATGTACGCGGGTACGTCTTTACCAACTTCTGCACCCGTATAAGCGCGTACACGGGTTTTAGAGCGCTCGGTAAACCAACGAATCATTTGTTCGGCAATGCCCAGACTTACGGCAGAGAAACCGCTGGCAAAATAAGGCCGGTAGGCGGCAAAAAAAATGGTGCTGTCTGGATACATACCATACCCAGCGGACTGGCCAGTCATTAGTGCTTTAGCAGACTCAATGCGATGTTCAGGAACAAATACATTGTGCACTTTAAGGGTTTTGGTGCCAGAGCCTTTCATGGCCATTGCATGCCAGTTATCAATAATTTCGTAGTCTGCCCGTGGCACTAGGGCAAAGTGTTGGTGTGGAGCAGGGTCTGCAGCAGCACCAGCACGAATAAATCCCATAATCGCCCACTGGGCATGATCGCAACCGCTGCTCCAACTCATGTCACCACTAAACATCACACCACCGTCTACTTCTGTGGTTTTACCAAAAGGTGCAATGCTAGAGCTTATGGTGGCTTCTGGGTCTTGACCCCACACATCTTCTTGGGCCTGTTTTGAAAACAGGCCCAACTGATGACTATGGGTGCACAGTAAGCTAGTAGCCCAGGCTGTGCTGGCGCAAGCACCTGCTAGCGTTGCCACTGCTTCAGCAAATTCTGGCAAAGACAGTTCTAGTCCTCCCCATGCTTTAGGCTGAAAGGCGCGTAAAAATTTAATCTGTTTTAATAAAACTATATTCTCTGGTGGCGTCATGCGCAGGGCTTCAGCCGTGTCGGCATTAGCGGCAATCGTTGGCAGAATATCGTTTAAGGCGCTTATTAGCTGGTTAGAAGACGTCATGGTTGATGGCCTGTGTGATTCTTTTAATCATATAGTTAACATATTAACTATTAATAAGCACACAGTGCAACTGTTTTATTGTGTTGCAAGATTAAACAAATGATTCATAAAAAACAAAGCCAATGTAAAAAAAGTATCACATTAGCCCTTTGTATAGTTTACACGTGAAGTTATTCGCGTGTATGCTGGAACCAAATCGGTGGTCTTAATCACTGTTTTATTGTTTTACTGATAAATCTAAAAACCGGAGTATTACATGAAAAAGTTAATCGTTGCCACCATGGCCACGGGCCTTATGTTTGGTGCATCTACTGTTGCCAATGCTGCTGAAACCCTATTGTTATCATCTTGGTTGCCACCTAAGCATCCTGTAGTTGCAAGTATTATTAAACCTTGGATTGCGGCTGTAGAAGCCGAAAGTGGCGGGGAACTTAAAATCCGAATTTTACCTAAGCCTCTTGGTGCACCGCCAGCGCATTATGACCTTGCAAAAGATGGTGTTGCCGATATTACTTATGGTGTTCATGGCTACCAGCCAGGCCGTTTTAAACTTACTGCAGCGACTGAGTTACCTTTTTTAGGTGACAGTGCAGAAGATGTATCTGTGGCTTATTGGCGCGTTTATAAGAAGCACCTTGAATCTGTTAACGAACATGAAGGCACTGTGCTTTTGGGCTTAATGTCCCATGGGCCCGGTGTAATCCATAATAATGTACGTGCAATTAACAGTGTTGCTGACATGAAAGGCTTAAAGTTTCGTGTGGGTGGCGGGGTTGCAGGTAATGCAGCCAAGGCTTTAGGTGTGACAGCAATGCTAGCCTCTGCAACTAAAAACTACGAAATGTTGTCTAGTGGTGTTGCTGATGGCACTTTTTTACCTACTGAGTCCATTAAGTCATTCAAGCTAACCAAACTCTTGTCACATGCCACAACTGTGCCTGGTGGCTTATATAATACAAGTTTCTTCTTAACGATGAACCCGGCTAAATTTGACAGCCTAAATGCTGCAAACCGCGCAGCTTTGATGCGTACATCGGGTGAAAGCTTTGCCCGTATAGCTGGTAAAGGTTGGGATAAGCATGATGCTCTAGGTCAAGCTGCTATGGATGCTGCAGGTATCGAAAGTATTAACGCAAGTGAAGCGTTTGTTGCTGAAATTAAAGCAGCAACAAGCCATTTGGAAAGTGATTGGATAGCAACGGCTAATGGCTTAGGTGTTGATGGAGCTGCGGTAATGGCTGACTTACGTGCAGAAATTGCTAAGGTATCGGCTGAGTAATGTCGCCTAGTGAGTTACGTGGCCGGACATTAAAGTCGGGCCCCTTTATGCAGCTTGTGCTGCAGCGTATATTGGGTGGCCTAGCGGCCACCTTTTTGTTGGTTTTAATGTTGATCACTTTAGTTGACGTGGTGGGCCGTTATGGCTTTAATTCGCCAGTAAATGGAAGCTTTGAAATCACTGAGCTACTGTTAGCTGCCATTATATTCTCGGCCCTGCCGTTAGTTGTAGCCAAAGATCAAAACATTACTGTAGATCTTATTGATGCCTTTGTACCTCATTTTTTTGCTTGGGTAAGGGATGTGGCTATTGCATTAATTACTACCGCTGTTCTAGCGGCTATTAGCTATAAAGTATGGAACAAAGCCCTTGAATCGGTGCATTATGGTGACCGAACAGCCATGCTATATTTGCCCACTGCACCTGTGTACTTTTATATTAGTATTGCCCTAGGATTAAGCAGTGTCGTTGCCCTATTACTCACTTGGCAGTATGCCCGCGAAGCCGTGTTACCTTCCTCTAAAAAAGCATAATCAACATGTATGAATCTTTAATTGCCTTTGCCGCCATGCTCACCTTGGTTATTGTGGTGCGTATGCCCATTGCCTTTGCTATGGGCCTTGTTGGGTTTGTGGGCTTTGGTTTAATGACCAGTTTTTCTGGTTCTTTGGCCATGGCCACTATTATTACCTATGACACTGGCCTTAATTATGGCCTTTCGGTCGTACCGTTATTTATTTTAATGGGAAATTTTGTAAGTAGAGCCGGGTTATCAGATGAACTATATAACGCCGCTAATGCATTTTTAGGCCATCGTCGGGGTGGCTTAGCGATGGCTACAGTCGTGGCCTGTGGTGGTTTTAGTGCGGTGTGTGGTTCTAGTTTAGCCACTGCGGCCACTATGTCTAAGGTGGCTATGCCACCGATGAAAAAATATGGTTATGACGAAGGTTTAGCGGCAGGTTGTATTGCTGCTGGAGGTACTTTAGGTATCTTAATACCGCCTAGTGTTATTCTTATTATTTTTGGCATTATGACCGAAACTGATATTGGTTTGCTATTTATTGCGGGTATTTTGCCAGGCCTTTTAGGTGTGTTGTTTTACTTGGTAGCGGTACTGGTTACAGTCACCTTAAAACCAGAAAAAGGCCCCAAAGGGGAACGCTTTTCATGGCCCCAACGCTTGCAAGCGCTTTGGGGAGTATCGGGTGTATTAGGTTTGTTTACCTTGGTGATTGGTGGCATTTATGGGGGTATCTTTACGCCTACAGAAGCAGCAGGTATTGGCGCCTCTGGTGCTTTTTTCATTGCCTTAATTCGGCGGCGTTTAAGCCTCCAATCGTTAATGGATACCCTAATTGAGAGCGCTCGCACCACCACCATGATTTTTGTGATCTTAATTGGGGCAGAAATCTTCTCAAACTACGTTAATATTGCTGGCCTGCCAGAGTTGTTATCAGAGTGGGTAGTGTCTTTTGACTTGTCAGCTATCGCCGTTATTATACTTATTATGTTGGTGTATGTGGTTCTGGGCACAGTGCTAGAAAGCTTATCTATGATTATGTTAACGGTGCCAGTATTTTACCCTTTAGTATTGGGGCTTGATTTAGGCGATTACTCCGAAGCCTTAATGGACCCCGATATGGCCCTTGTTTGGTTTGGCATTATTGTCGTGGTGATTACTGAAATTAGTCTCATTACACCGCCAGTGGGGCTTAATGTCTTTGTACTAAAAAGCATGCTTGATGACGTTAAGCTAAGCACCATATTCCGGGGTGTAACGCCCTTTTGGATTGTTGATATTGTGCGTTTAATGACCCTTATATTGCTTCCTGGGTTAGTACTTTGGCTGCCTAATTTAATGGCCAACTAGCAGGGTGACAACACCTAAAATGGCTATGGGCCAACGCGAATTCATCTTTATTATTGCCTTACTTATGGCCATGGTGGCCCTTACAATAGATGCAATGCTGCCCGCATTAGGCCGTATGGCGTTAGATTTTGGTGTTAATGGCAACGCTATTCAATTAGTGGTGACCAGTGTGTTTGTTGGCCACGCTTTAGGCCAGTTGTTCTATGGCCCAGTGTCTGATACCTACGGCCGCAAGTGGAGTATATTTGTGGGTTTAGGGATTTTTTGTTTGGGCAGCCTTATTAGTGTTTGGGCTGAATCTTTGGAAATGATGTTAGCTGGGCGTTTTTTACAGGGTTTTGGTGCTTCAGGGCCACGGGTAATGGTGGTGGCCTTAGTCAGAGACTGCTTTAGTGGTGCAGCCATGGCGCGCATTATGTCTTTTGCCATGACGTTGTTTATGGCGGTGCCTATTATGGCGCCGTTAGTGGGGCAAGGCATCTTGCTAGTTGGTCCGTGGCAGTGGATTTTTGGCTTTTATGTGGTGTTTGCTACAGTCATGTTTGCGTGGGTCTATTTTCGCTTAGATGAAACACTAAAGCCTGAAAACCGCTTGTCTTTGCACCCAAAAAGGCTTTGGCACACCATGGTGCAAGTATTAGTTAATCCCATCGCCACGGGCTACTCCTTTGTGGCTGGCCTAGTGCTAGGCGCATTCATGGGCTACCTGAGTTCAAGCTTACAAATATTCCAACAAGTCTATGGTGTGGGAGAAGCCTTCCCGTTTTATTTTGGTGTTTTGGCCGTGCCCACCATTGTGGCATCGCTGCTCAATGCAAAGTTGGTTATACGCTTTGGAATGTATGCTCTGGTGCAAGTGACTAATGTGAGAACTGGTGTTGCGTGCGTTGTTTTCTACCTTTATGCCCAAAGCCTAGAGTCAGGCCCCAGTTTAGGCGAATTTATGGCCTTGTGTAGTATTATTTTCTTTGGAGTTGGGTTTCGCTTTGGCAACTTAAATGCCCTCGCTATGGAACCCCTAGGCAAGCTTGCGGGCATGGGTGCTTCTGTTGTTGGCTCTTGTTCTACCTTGGTTTCGGTGCCTATTGGTATGTGGGTAGGGATGTCTTTTGATGGAACGGTGCTGCCTCTAGTGCTTGGTTTTGCAGTGACCTCTTGGGCAGCTTTTGTAGCCATGCTCTACCTTAACAAGGCGCCCAAACCGCTTAGCAAAGTTTGATGTAGACCCCTAACGCTGGATTTTTTGCCACGGCAGAGTATGCTAGGTAAAGGAGAATATTGAGGAATTCAAAGATGGTTATATATCCAGACATAGAAATCCAAAATGGTCGTTGTGTTAATTTACGCCGCGGCCACATGCAAGATCCCATTGTTTATGACATCACTCCTTTACAGGCAGCGCGGCAGCACGTTTCAAACGGCGCCCAAGTGCTGCACGTGGTGGATTTAGATAACGTGATGCGTGGTGGTCATGACAACCACAAAGCGGTGTTAGAAATTATTCAAGCGGTAGATGTGCCGGTACAAGTGGGCGGTGGAATCCGCACCATAGAAGGTGCGCGTTGGTGGTTTGAACATGGCGCCTCACGGGTAGTCATAGGCACTGCAGCCATAGAAGACCGACATTTTTTACACGAATTATGTAACCAGTACCCGGGCCAAGTGGTGGTGTCTATCGACGCTCGCCAAAATAAAGTAATGTGCCATGGTTGGACCGAGGAAACCATCTACACGCCTCTGGAAATTGCTGTAGATTTGCAAGAACGCGGAGTCGCCGCTATTATTTATACCGATATAGACCTTGACGATGATCACCCAGAAGCTACATTTGCTATGACTACTAAAATGGTAGATGTGCTGCATATTCCAGTGATTTCAAGTGGTGCGGTGAAAACCCTAGATGACATTTCTACTTTACGTATGTTGCCTAACATTGCAGGGGTTGTTGTAGGCCGGGCGTTGATGAACGGGGCAGTATCCCTTGTCGATGCATTAGCCGTGTGCCGGCAGCCAGACAGCCATGCGGAGTTCTTATAAAACCTCATTGTGTGGTCGTTGGTGGCGCAAACATGGACCTCTTGGGAGCACCCCAAGAGCAATTAAATCAGTACACGTCTAACCCCGGTAAAGTGTCATCTAGCCCTGGCGGTGTGGGCCGAAATATAGCTGAAAACCTCGTTCGTTTGGGTCAGTCTTGCCAGTTAATGGCACCTTTAGGGGATGATGCCAACGGCACGTTTCTTAGGCGTCACTGTAAGCAACTGGGCATTAACACTGACGGTATGGCCACCCTAGCAGATGAATCTACCTCAACCTACCTATCAATTGTTGATGAAACAGGAGACATGCAAATTGCTATTGCCGACATGGCGTTGATTGATCAGTTTGGTGCAACCCAACTACAGGCGTTTTTACCACAATTAACAGCGGCGTCAATGGTGGTACTAGATGCCAACTTGGCGCCAGAATGTTTGGCGTTTTTGGTTAAAAACCTGCCACAACAACATTTTTTTGTCGATACGGTGTCTGTGGCTAAAGCCACTCGAATCACCCCACTGTTATCACGCATACATAGCCTTAAGCCTAATTTAAAAGAAGCCCAAGCCATTGCTGGTGTGTACCTTGGTGAAAGCCCTACCAACAGGCAGCTACAAGAGTTAGCCCATTGGTTTATGCACCAAGGCGTAAAGCATTTATACTTAAGCCTAGGTTCTAGAGGCTTACTTTACAGTGATGCCTCTCAAAGCTTTATTATGGCGCCTAGTGTGCCTGTAAAAGCCACTGATATAGTCAATAGTAATGGTGCTGGAGATGCTATGATGGCTGCCATAGGCAGAGCATGGTTGCAAGGCAGTGATGCCCAGCATGCTGCAGCGAGTGCGCTGGTGTGTGCTCAAATTGCTATGGCCAGCAAAACCACCATTAGCCCTCACCTAACGCCTGAATTACTACTTCGCATGTTAAAGGAAACCCCGTGCAGCATAACCCCACTCAGTTAAACACTTACCTTGATATACACCCGCGTATTCAACAGACATTGGCTAACAATAAACCTGTTGTGGCCTTAGAATCCACCATCATTTCTCATGGAATGCCTTACCCACAAAATGTAGAAACAGCCCTGTTAGTAGAGCAGACTGTGCGAGATAACGGTGCAGAACCTGCGACCATTGCCATTATTAATGGCCGCTTAACCGTAGGCTTAACTGAACAACAAATTACCCACCTTGGCAAAAGTGGTTTTGAGGTTATAAAAACCAGCCGCCGAGACATGCCTTTTATCGTGGCACAAAAGCAAGACGGAGCTACAACCGTAGCGTCTACCATGATTATTGCAGCGATGGCAGGGATTAAGGTATTTGCTACTGGCGGTATAGGCGGCGTTCATCGTCATGCAGAAACAACTATGGACATTTCTGCAGACTTACAAGAATTGGCCAACACATCAGTTGCTGTAGTGTGCGCAGGTGTAAAGTCTATTTTAGATATAGGCCTCACATTGGAATACCTGGAAACCCATGGTGTTCCTGTAGTGGGTTATAACACCAAGGTAATGCCTGCATTTTATACTCAAAGCAGTGGCTTTGAGGTGGATTATTCATTAGATTCTGCAGCCAGCATAGCGCAAGTGTTGTTGGCAAAATGGAACATGGGTTTGGCGGGTGGTGTGGTCGTGGCTAACCCCATTCCAGACGCTTATGCTATGGACTCAGTGGTTATAGAGCAGGTCATTGCTGAAGCCATTGTAGACATGCAGGAGCAGGGTATCCATGGTAAACAAAGCACACCGTTTTTGTTATCTAAAATTGCACAGGTGACTCAAGGTGAGAGCTTGGCGGCCAATATTCAACTGGTATTAAATAATGCCCGTCTTGGGGCTCATATTGCCCTAGAGCTGGCGAAACTTAAATTATAAACCTTCGAAGGCCTGATGAATGCTCTGGTGACTTTTGAGGCATTGTTCAGTCTGTCTTTGTGCGACGTATAAGCCTGATAAGGATCCGTTTATTGTCGACTTTGTTATCGTTTCTTAATCATTTGAATGCTATTGTTTACTAGTCGAACCCGTGTATAGTTCATGGAGACAAAAAGTAACCAGAATTTTTCTGGCTGGCTGATTGCTTAAGAAATACATTAGAATAATAACCATGAGGAAACTTTCAAAATGAAACTATTGAAACCTGTACTAGGTACTGTGCTGCTAGCAGGCTTGTTATCAGTGAACGCTGCATATGCTGGTGGTGTATTGGACAAGATTATGTCCACTAAAACGATCAAAATTGCCACTGATGCCAACTGGCCACCACAATCATTTATTAATGAACAAAACGAAATGGATGGTTTTGACGTAGACGTTGCACGTGAAATTGCCAAGCGGATGGGTGCTGAAGTTGAATTTATCACACCTAACTGGGACGTCATTACTGCCGGTAACTGGTATGGCCGCTGGGACATGCACGTCGGCTCAATGACACCGACTTCACAACGTGCAAAAATATTGTCTTTCCCTGCGATTTATTATTACACGCCAGCTGCTGTAGCAGTGCATGCAAGCTCTAGCATAGCCGAGCTTTCTGGCCTAAATGGTAAAAAAGTAGGCACGGGCACAGGCACTACGTTTGAACTTTATCTGCAAAAGGATTTAACCATTGATGCTGAAGGCGCACCTGCATTTGATTTCAAAATTGATAATGCCGAAATTAAATCATATGAAACTTCTGTGATCGCGCTAGACGACCTTCGTCTGGGTGATGGTGTTCGGCTAGATGGTGTTGTTAGTAGCTTGCCCACTATTTTAGAAGCAATTGAGAACGGCTACCCACTTAAAGTGGTTGGATCCCCTGTTTTCTATGAGCCATTGGCGGTAACAGTTGACTTGGGTGATAGTGAACTTAATGCAAAAGTTGCCAGCATTGTTGCATCAATGCGAGCAGATGGCGTATTAAGCACCATCTCTAAAAAATGGTATGGCGTAGATTACGCAACTGTTCAATAACTAAAAAACCGACCTGTTCGGATGTTCTCTAAACCCGGGTATGACGGTTAATACCCGGGTGCATTTTAGACAACCTGAATAGTCACTGACACTATTTAAAGGTAGGAACAAATCTTGATTAAGGACACAGTTACTGAAGACCTACTCCTTAGAAAACCCACATTTATAGCATTTCTTTTCGCTACTGTTCTCGTTTGTTTTCTTATCTTCGACCCATCACAGTCCATTATTGGTCACCTACTTGAACCAGCCCTTGGCGATCCTGACACGAGTGGTCTATATGGCCGTTTTGTAACGTCGTTTATGTCGGCAGTTTTAATGGTTTTAAACCTACTGGCAATCAGTTTAATACCTAATTTTCGACTTCAAGTTATCTCCGTTTGGGTAGAGCTACTCATCTTATTTTTGTCCTTTTTTTATAGCTTTGACCTGAGTTTTGAGTTTATTAGAAGTAAAATTTGGTTCATGGTGACTCAAGGGATTTTCACCACTTTATATGTGTCTGCTATCTCCATAGTAATAGCCTCGTTTATCGCTATTATAGGTGCAGTTGCCAAAATGTCATCCAACGGCTTTGCCTATGCGATTGCCAGCTTTTACACGTCATTTTTCCGGGGGTTACCCCTATTGATGCAGGTCTATCTTATCTACTTAGGCTTTCCTCAAATTGGCTACGTCATCGACGCAGTGCCTGCGGGCATTATTGCCTTGTCTCTATGCTATGGCGCCTATATGACTGAAATTTTCCGTGCGGGCATTATGAGTATTGACTCTGGTCAATGGGAAGGATCCCGTGCACTGGGTTTCAAATTTAGCCTGATTATGCGCAAGATCATTTTGCCTCAATCTATTCCATTAATTATTCCACCCACGGGCAACCAATTTATTGCAATGCTTAAAGATAGCTCGCTCGTATCGGTTATTGGGGTATGGGAACTCATGTTTCTCGCCAGAACATTGGGTAACAAAACCTTCAATCACATGGAGATGCTCATTACCGCAGCCATGCTGTATTGGATGATGACCATGGTATTAGAACTTATACAGTCTCGTATCGAACGTAAATACCAAAAACGGCAGTCGAGATAAGTCATGTCTAAAACAAATCAGAAGGTAAAAGAGTCAATTATTTCCATCAAGGAAATGAATAAGTACTATGGCGATTTCCACGCACTCACTAATATTGACCTAGAGGTGAATGTTGGCGAACGTATCGTTATTTGTGGCCCTTCTGGGTCTGGCAAATCGACACTCATCAGGTGTTTAAACCGCCTAGAGGCGCACCAATCAGGCTCGGTGAATGTCAATGGTGTTGAGTTACATCAACACATGAAAGACATTGACAAAGTTCGATCTGAAGTGGGCATGGTATTTCAACACTTCAATCTGTTTCCTCATATGACGGTTCTAGAAAATTGTACAGCAGGCCCAATGTGGGTCAATAAAGTACCTCCAGTAGAAGCCCACGCAATAGCCATGAAGTATTTAGAGCGGGTTAATATTCCTGAGCAAGCAGACAAATACCCAGCGCAGTTGTCAGGAGGGCAGCAGCAGCGTGTAGCGATTGCCCGCAGCCTGTGCATGAACCCTAAGGTGATGCTATTTGATGAGCCTACTTCAGCGCTTGACCCTGAAATGGTAGCTGAGGTGTTAGACACCATGACGGACCTTGCACAAAGCGGCATGACCATGATTGTGGTTACTCATGAAATGGGGTTTGCCAAGCAAGTAGCAGATAGAGTGATTTTCATGGATGAAGGTAAAATTGTCGAGGCGAATGAACCCATTGCATTCTTTGAGAACCCACAATCAGAACGCACTAAAAAGTTTCTTAGTCAGGTGTTAGTGCACTAATTTTAGCGACGCTTTGCCGTTTAGTTTCAGCGGCTAAAGTACAGTGAGAATCTCTTCTAATGGCTTTTTTATCTTTGCTACACCAGGCACGGTGGCGTCCTTAGAAGCGTGGCCTACAGCTAATATCATCACTGCTTTTTCATGGCTTGGGCGGCCAAGGAGTTTGTTGAGAAAACGCATGGGGTTTGGCGTGTGTGTGAGGCTGTACAAGCCAGCATGGTGTAACGCAGAAATAAGAAAGCCTGTGGCTATGCCTACGCTGTCGGGTACGTAGTAGTTTTTAAAACGGGTGCCATCGTCAAACACACCATAGCGTTGTGCAAAGATAACAATTAACCATGGGGCGATATCTAAATGGGGTTTGTCAGCATTAGTGCCAATGGGTTCTAACGCTTTAATCCATTCATCACCGCCAGCGCCTGCGTAAAATTTCTCTTCCTCGGCTTCGGCCGCTAAACGCATTGCGTGCTTTATCTCTGGGTTGCAAATAGCCACAAAATGCCATGGCTGGTGGTTGGCCCCACTGGGTGCAGAGCCTGCTGTGCGAATACAATTTTGAATCACCTCTTCCGGCACTTCTCGGTCAATAAAATCACGCACAGTATGGCGTGTTTTCATAGTTTGGTAATAAGCCAAAGCAGCCTTTTGCATGCTTTCATCGGTTATTTCTGCTCGAGCTGTAAGCTTTACTGCTTCATATGAAAGTTGTTTTCGAGCAAACATAGTGGGTTCCTAGTTAATATTGTGAGGTAATACCAACAGTGATGGTGTTAGAACGCCAGTTAACGCCATTGAGGCGTTGACTAGAAACGGTGCCATTAGCAAGGTAAAAGTTATGGACACCAGCACGGGTGGCGTATTGGCTTTGTTTTACGCCAACATTGAAAAAACTATTGGGTACTAATAGCGCATAGGACATGCCTAAACCAATGTGAGTACCCCTGCCTCGGGCAGTTTGATCCTGGCTTTTGGGGTGTTTGAGGTCACTACGTAAATTCCAATCGGCTTGCGCGTCGTAATAGCTGTAGTGGTATTCTAGCTCAGCATAGGTAGTCCAGCGTTTGGCTGCAGCTAGGCGCAAGTCTAGCCCCAACCAAGGGCCTCGCCAGTGTGTGTTAAAGGTGGAGTTTAAGCCTGAAAAAGGCCCTAGTCCACTACTACAGTTGTTTGGTGTGCCACTGGAATCACATACTGTCTGGTTGCCATTAGTCATGGTAAATGTTTGTCTATGGCTAGAAAAACCTACTAAAGGGGTGATGCCAATACGGTTGTCAATACGAATTTGTTGGCCAATGGCTATACTAAAGTCTTCAGCCGAACTGCGGTCAGAGTCTGCTACAGATCTAGAATATTCTAAGCTGCGGTTATCGCCATTATAGTCAGAGTCCTGGTTAGTACCAGTAAACCCCCAAGCTTTTGAGGTATAGCCTTTGAGGTACCAGGTATCATCGCCAATAAAACGAAAGCCTAGCCTTGCTTCATGAAAACCTACATTGTTCCAGCTGAGATCTGAGATAACGTTAGGCCCAGTGCCCGCTAAATTACCAGCAATGTTCCAACTCAGTTGATCGAATCGCAGGTTATAGTCTAGGTCTAGCTTATATTTCCATTCATCGATTGCTTGAACTTGGCTAGGCAGCAACATACCTACTATAGCAAGGCTTAAGGCTGCTAAAAGGTAAGGTTTAAGGCATAGTCTAGGCTGAACAAAAGCACTAAAAAACCAAGTTATTAAATGTTTATTCATAAATGCTTGGCTCATAATGCATAGGCCGTATTAAAACTGTAATCACCATTTTGGAGTTTTTGCCCCATGATGTCTAACAGTTTTGTTAATTGAGGGTTTGTTTTGGAGTTGGGTTGCACAAGGTACTGGGACTTCAACTCTTTGCTAGATAATACAGAGTGTCCTGAAATATTTAAATCACCCGCTGTAGATTGTGTAGTTAATTTATAACCTAATGGATTATTTGAGTTCGTTATTTTGCCACTGTATTTGCCAATATTAAGGTTATTAAGCACGTTAACCTTAGAAGTGGAAAAAGTAATAGGGGAGTCTAATGCTATTATTGGTATGCTTGATGAAGAGCTATTTAAGGCCGCTAAATCAAGCTCAAGATGCTCCACAAACAGAGTAAGTTGGCCGGTAATATTGGGCAGTGGGTAGGGTGCATAAGGGGTAAGTTGGTCTATCTCTATTTTAGCTTGTGCCCCATTAATTTCTATTTTTCTAGCACTCAGCATCTGCCTTATAGGCATAGTCAGCTCGGTAGACGCAGTTATCACTTTTTGTGAAAAGTCTATCTTAATAACTATATCGCCTTTAAGTAACTCAGATAAATTTAACTGCCAAGACAGGGTAGCCTGGTGCCATTGTTGCCAGCTGACATTGTTAAAGCTACCTCGCCACCAATTTCCAGAAGACTGCCCAATAGCGATGTTCGGAACATTTTTTTGAATTTCATTAGCCACTGTTGAAAGCGGCAAAAATGCAATTAGGCCATAGGTTAACCCAATGCCAAATAGCAGCGTGAACACAAAATATCGTAGTATAGGGATTAACATTAACGTGCCTCAAACCTTATAAAGCCTGTTACTTTGCCAGTATCAGCAGCTGTAAATTGGCTAGAGACTAACACCAGGTTTGTAGCGTCTTGCTGCTGCACCCATTGTATTAGACGGTTAAAGTGCGCTTGCTTAAAGTTGACGTTTATTTGACTTCCTAGCAGTTGAAATTGCTGCTGACCCTCCACTGCACTCATCTTGGTGTCGATGCCTTGCTGTTGACTACTTTTGGTTAACCACTGTGTCGCTTGGCTGATGTCAGTAAACCTTTGTTGATCTGCCCTAGTTGCTCCGCCAAGGCTTTGATACTGCTCGCTTAAAGCAGTTATTTGTAATAATTCCTGTTGATTTGATATCAAGTTTTTTTGTAGCACAAGCTGATCTTGCCATAATTGGAAAGCAACCACACCAAAACAGACTAATAATACCCAAGGTAATGCTAAGCGAAGGTTTGACGGTGTTTTTAATAAGGACATTAACGCACCTCCAGTGTACTGATGGTAATGAGTAACGTTTCATCATTACTTTCTAACAGCTTCGAAGGTTGGCTTGTATAAAAATAATTTCCTTCTAATGTAACGCCTTCAGACCACTTTTTTAAGGTATTAATACTGCCTGTTAAGGTGATATGCAGCTGCTGATCAAAAAATTTAATACTATTAATTTTCGTGTCTTCAGGGGTTGGGTTAAATGAGTTATTAAGCTGCTGAAAGGCATGCAACATGGGCAAAAAAGAGGCTTTTTGTTTTGGTTCTTGTGCAGCCATCACCTTGCCCTGTAATTGGCTTAAAGGCTCTACTAAACGCTCGTTTGGTAATGTTTTCTTAAATATTGCTGCACCTTGATTATAAGCGGTTTCTATCTGTTGGCTTGTGGTTATATTTTTGAGCCATAAATGGCTTATGCCGAATAAACAAAGTAATACTGTTAACGCATAGGGAAGGCGCCACAGTTGCCAATTAATCGTTGGGATCTGAATTTTTCGTTGGGTTTTTGGTAAGAGATTGATACAAGTTGTCGCATCAAAACTTGGGGCCAAAATGCCAGCGCTGTTGAATTCCTCAGTGTTTTTATGGATTTGTGGTTCAATACCTGTGCGAGTCAACCAGTGACCAAGATCGTCACTTACAGGCCCTATAATACTCATACTCAGAGGTTCACCTGTGGCACTATTTTGGGCTTCGTCGTAGGCTTTCTGCAACCACAAAATGGGGGTTTCGTTGGCTATACAACAAGCACTATGCTTTCCTTGCTGCAACAGGCAGCTGTTGGGCAACACCATAAGTTGCCAATGGGCGTCATGGCCACCTAAATACAAACCATCAGCAATTAACCATTTTGGAGAAAAGTGCAACGCCTTCAGGGTGGCGTTAACAGATGTCACCTGTGAGTTAGCTATGCCGACGAGCTGCAAGAGCTCGCCTTTGGCGCGCCAGCTCCAATGGAGATCCTTTGCTGGTGTGGCCAGTTGGTTTTGAACAGCGTAGGGAATTGCTGTGCGACGTTGGCTTTGGCTTTTGGTGGGCAGGGTCACTTGGGTGAGCATTAAATCGCAGACCGACAGTGCAATGGCAGTTGGCACCTTAGCGCAGGCCAAAGTAGCTTGCGCCAAATTGCCTTGGCCTTGAACGACAATGTCACCTGCTTTTACAATCGCCCAGCTGCACAAAATCTCTGCAGATAATACTCCACGGCTAGTGATATGAATAAAGCCAAATTGGTTAGGTGACGCCATAGGTAAGCTCTTAAAGGTTCTTATTAATAGTCATGTTTAGGGTGTATACATTCTTGAAATTACCGTTACTGTGCCATTATCGCTACGATGCACTGTGCTTTCAAGGCGTGTTTTTGCAACGCCAAATTGGGCGCCTATTTTTAGCCTAAAATAATCACTAGAAACTGTCGTTATTTCAGCCAAATTTTGCCACTGTGTTTGGTTACTAGCAGACTTCGCCCCAAGGGCTGCATCTACGAATGCGCCTACACTACGCCAATAATTTAGCTTGCGACGAGTGACTAGTTGTTGGGCTTTTGTTGGGCTTATCGCCTCAGACATTGCTATTAAGACGGCTTCATTTGCACTATTGACATTTATTTTAGATGTTAAGGGCAGCGCTGTAATATAAGGTTTTAATAAGCGTACACTGGTGGCGTCAAAGCCGCGCACCAAACCTAACTCAGAAACATCAAGCAAGGCTTGATTGGCGCTTCGGTAGGGCACTGGCAGTGACAAATAGTAGGCATCCTCCAGTGTGCCCTGTTGAGTTTCTGCATTGGCATCAACCCAATCTGTTAGGTAAACACTTAACTGTGGGTTTAACTGATGTTGTTCCAACAGGCGTTTAAACACGACTACAGATGATTTATTCACCACACTGTTAAGGTTAAATTTGCCTTTTAGGTCAGTTATTTGGCCACTCACAAACCCCTGTTCTACGGGCATAGGTAAGGCCATTTGAGCCCAAGGTTCACCTAGATGATCAATGTTATTGTCTTTCCGGTCTTGTTTTAGCAGCAGGTGAGCCCAATGCTCAGCACCTTGGATATGTGCCTTAGCTTGACCTAGGTGAATGACTTGGCTTGCCATGGCTTGATTAAACTGGTGACGTTTAACCAAAGCTGCAGTGGTCACTGCAACGATAGCTAACACCAGCATTACCATAATTACTGCAACGCCTTGTTCACGCGCTCTATTAAGCATCATTGCTGTGCCCCAGATTGTGGGATTTCTATCAGACGTTTAATCGTGCCTAAGTCTGCGGTGGATAGTTGAATCTCTATCGCTTTGGGTAGTTGTCTGGGGTTAGCTTTGCCCTGCGGGTTTATGGGTGGCCAATAGT